>ENA-UOTX01000101-UOTX01000101.1-compost-metagenome-genome-assembly--contig:-NODE-101-length-89700-cov-11.811700_pt1 | contig 89700 bp, 58 predicted proteins | sample MGYA00238143_ERZ746982 | MGnify/ENA primary metagenome ERZ746982 (study PRJEB28758, sample SAMN06268862) | compost metagenome | isolation source: single cell | place: USA: California, Emeryville, Joint... | reverse complement strand
TTTTTCCTTTCAAGTATTGATTGTGATAAAAAGAGGGGTAAACTCGAAACAGCCCTCTGAAATGGGTGCCATCAGTTTCAAACATTTCTTTGGATTTAAGGTAAACTGATGTCTCGTTGAATCCTTCTGAGTAGGCATAGTATTCAAGAGTATTATCCTCGGTGTATGATAAGTACACCAAAGCTCCGTAATGGAGAACATTAGGAGGTTGTCCGGCTTGAAGTTCGAAATCTTTTGCTACGAAAGTCGCTTCTTCGTTTGGAGACTCCATTGTGAAAATATGAAATTAAAATTATTAGGCTGTAACTTTATTTTTTTTTGTTTTGAAAAAAAAATGTAACTTTGGAGAGGAAGCGAACAATGGGGGAAATAAGTCTTAAATCTGATGATAAGGATGTGAAACGTCGTTCTATTATTAATGAATGTGTCAGAATAAGGGTAATGATGAGAAAAAAACTCCGATGAGTCGCGGATTTTTCCTTAGATGTATCAACAATATTTACGAGCAAATGTATTAGTTTGCTTGCTATAGATTGTGGAGATATCTTCCTCTCACTCTATAGAGACGATCCTGCTCTCATTTATCATTCTAATTCTAAAAAGATAAAATTTAAGGTGATGATTGTCTGGAAAATTAAGCAATATTATTCGGCTGCAGAAAAAAATTCGAGGCTTCCATGGTCTTTCATGGGGATAATCAAAAGGCTTTCTGTTTGTAAAGTATTTGTATTTTCTCACAAGTTATAGTGAAAAAAGATCGTGAAATTCTACATTATAGAGAAAACTTTTTGATTTCCCAGGGATTCTCTGAAATTCTTTTTGCTAAATTTAGAGTCGATACTAAGAGTTTATCATTGTGACCAAGCAATTCGTTATGAACGTCACATTATTTCTTCTCATTATATGATACTACCCTTGGAAATGTATAAGTCATATATATTAAATCAGCAAAAAAATGGAAAGCTCATTTGTAATTGTCTACGTTTCTTCTCAGTAGACTTGCAGAATCCTTTTTCAATTATAGAAGTTAGACCAAACATCTTTTTATAGCGAAAAACAAAAGATACTTACATCTCTAGCACTGAAATTTAATTATTTTGTTCTCTTAATTCTCAGAAATTTGAAGATATCTATGAAAAGAGGAACATGCTGATGGCTCCCAACCACAACTTCACAACAAACACAAACTCTCAGTTCCCTTCTTTCAAGATTAGAAACACCGTTAAAGTCAATGGCAAATTCGCTTATGATAATTCCAATATCCAACTTATTCCAATAAACCGCAAATTTTTCGCGGTGGTTGGATGTTTAGAGCCAACACCTTCAAGGCTCCGTTTCAGATATTACTCTAGTAAGACCTTCAAAGAACTATCATGCTATTCTCCGAATGAACTCGTGAGGTCTTTCCAAGAAACATTTAAATATTGGCCAACGCGCCAATTTTTTATACTCGGGACCCCTGACAGAGAACTTGTCATATATAACTCAATTTCAAGGAAGAAGAAGATGTCTCATAAACTGCCGGTTAAATCCAACGGCAGCAATAATCGGCACCAAAACAATTTCTACGCTTTCTGTGTTGCAGATAGTTCGAGAATAGCCCTGATTGTCAACGAAACCGATTCTATTAAAGATAACCTTTTTTATTTACTGGACATCAATGATATGTCCACAAAACCTGTGCAGTTCCTTAAAGAAGCCAAATTCGAGGCAATTACATCGAATGAAAAAGGATGTATCGCAGTGTTTGGAATTACTCAGCACAAAGGAATAATCGGAATATACAATTTGAAAGATGACGTTTGGATAAAAGAGATAGATTTGGGAATGTATCCTCAGTACAGATACCCGTCCTTTCAAGCGGATAGTTTGATCGTCCCTATCATACGAAGGGACATTGATTACTGCCATTATTTGATTTGTTACGATGCAGTTGGAAATAATCAGTACAATCAACGGGTCTTTGAGAAAGTCGACCCCAGTCAAGGGATTCAGACGATATTTTTCTTACAAGAGAACAATATTTTATTTAATATGTACAGAAAGAATGTAGGCACCAGAAGCGGAAAGATGTATTCATATAATATAGAAAATCGCAGGCTCTCAGAACTTGATACAATGCACAATTTGTTTATCATTGCAGGCAGAGTTTGTATATCTGTCACGGATTGGGCTTTTAAAATTCTCGAAGTGATTAACTAAAATAAACTTCTTCTGTTTGCTTTAAACAATTTTTTATTTAAATACTCACATAGACAAGAAGAATTCGCGGACATGAGAGTGTTGTTATCTGAATTTCTTGATATCCAGATTTATGATGCATTGTAGGCTACAAAGAAGACACCTCTCTTTCGTGGAGAGCAGCAACACAATTCCGTTTGTTGGAGTCTAAGTTTGAGATTTATTAAAAATTAGGGCTTTTTTTTTATTAAAGTTTATTCGAAATCGCATACAAATGTGAGACGAAAGCTTTCTCATTTCAAGAGTCCACGCGGCGGTAATAGAATCCTATAAAATAGATTTTGTATAAAATCATCAGCTGCAATGTCGCCATGTATGCTCAATCTACGAAGAGTTAGAGACAATTTTTCGTTATAACTCTTTTCTCTCTGACTGCAACAACTCGTTAGTGCTGCGTAGATAAGAAATTTCCTATGAGAAAGTGATTCATTACTCAAATTAAAATCTTTAATTTATCATGTGTATAAATGTCAGAAACCTGAGATTTTTAAAAAAAAAAAAACCCCACAAAATTTTTTCAGTAGTAATGAAAAAAAAAAATTTACCGAGCTCTTAAAAGGGTATTCTGGATAATTGATTTCATAAGGGGCACTTCAAATATTTATTTTTAAATTCGAGAGAAAAAAATCTGTAGTGGAGATGAGAAAACTCGCTAGATGCCTCCTATTCTTCGTGCAATCAAAGTCAAAGTGCCCATTGAAGAAAGAATTTAAGAAAGTCCTCCGTGGACCCTCAAATGAATTACCTCTGGGAGACAGTGTTACGAGTAAAAAAATTCGATAATTCGCTCAGTTAATAAACGCATTGCTAGCGCTCCTAAATGAAATCAAGCGCCTTGATAGCGACCCCCAGGACAAAGCAAGGTTGGATGACTTTCTACAGATGTTTGCGAAACTAAAAAAATGGAATGAAATTCTCAAGATACTCTCGATTTTCCATCTTGCTATCGCTCAAGAAGCAAGGCTATTCACACAAGAATTCCAACTTCATGAGTTCAAGAATATTGATAACTTAACTGAAAAAAATAAAGATTCCAGTAATAAATTTACTTGATTAAATTGCTTATACCCCCTAATAGAAATGCTCTTTCGAGGCTCTTTAACCCAATTTTACTATGGATTTGTTAGAAAATTGGCTGTGGTTCAACCAATTGTGGCAAAAGCGATTCATATCAGTCGTGAAGCTCCTCATCGCCTTCCAGTAGATTTAGCCACAGTAGACGCATTCACCACTATGATAGATTTGCTCGAGCACGCTCTAAAGGTATTCACTCTTTTCTTAGCTAGATATACTAAATTTCATCTATAACCCTTAGATCGACGATTATTTTAAAGTAACTGTTGAGCCGCTTCGGTCCCCGATGATTGCAGGAATTGCAACAATAGTCTTTGGTGCTGCAAAAGAGATGTATGATGCTTTGAACAGATATGTCAGTTTAGTCATTCCGCGAATGTTCACGCTTCAAGACGATGTCTTGGTAATGAGACTGGATGAGCTGTATTGTGGTCTGCTTAGGACTTCGAAAAATATTTCAAGTTTCCACGAGATGCTAGCCTGTAACGTGAATCTCCCTACTGAAGAACTCATCTCACTGGAAGTGTTTCATTTTGATAAACAATTCAATAGAATGGAGGAATTATTTATGAATGAGGTCCGCAAACGACAGAAAGCTTATTCGACTCGAAGAGGTCATGATACATCAAGATTGCCATACGAATACGATGAAGATAGCCTTAATGTGGGATCATTGAAAATAAAGGATTGTAAAAGAGGAACTGATGGAATGATAAAAGCCCTCGACTTAAACTCTCAGGATGTAGGAAGCCGAGCCTATCGAAAGTATTCTAAGGAAAAAATTGATCAATATTTTGAAAAGGTTGAGCTTAGTGCGATCAAAATTGCAGATGAAGTTGAAAACGATCCTAAGGAGAAAAGCTTTGACATAAGTGGGTTTTAAGGTTTCATTCTATGAATCTCAAAAACCTTTCAAACTTTTCTTTTTGTTTATACTGTCGCCTTAACATTTATCTATTTACATTTGGATTTGTGCTAAATTTGTTTATTATACCAGTGTACAATGTGTGCTTGTTTTTCTCAAGACAATGTTGTTGCAATTACCACTTAACTTTCATAATTACATGGCTAAATTCGGTAAAATCATCTCTATACTAAGATGTTAGGACAATTCATCAAAATGGTAATATTTTATCAAATTCAAAAAGTCTAGCTTACTACCTGGAATGACCATTCTAAAAAAATACCTATCTTCCATCCCTGCCTTCTGAAACATGTATTTCAATTGATTACAAAGTAGTACTATTAACAATAGCAATAACTTCTTGAATTGTATTCTATTTTAATTGAGCTGACAAGAAAAATACTTTTTTGTTCTTTACGAAATTGCAAAGGTCAGCTTAGAAATGGAAAGAACAGGCGTGAAAGTCTATATTGTGAGACACGCAGAATCTGAGTATAATCTCGCTCAGAGGAAAGCCAAAGGGAAGGAGGAAGAAGTTCTGGAAGACGAAGAAGATCTGAGCGTCACCTTTGATGAAAAACTAATAGACTCTCCTCTGAGTGCAGAAGGTTTCTCTCAGGTAACTCTTAACTCTCATTCAACATTCAATCTAGCATTTTAGGCCGAAGCTTGTGCAAATGAGCTGCTAAACATCGATTTTGACATCATTTTAACTTCTCCCTTGCTTCGATGCTTACAAACGACCGATCCGATCTACCAAAAGCTCTCCAAGAAGCCAAGAGTGATTGTCGAACCAACGTTAAGAGAAAGAGTCACTAGTTCTTGTGATCTTCCAGTCGACACGCTTCCTCTCAAGGAGAAATTTCAATACATGGACTTTTCGTTCTTAGAAAGATCCAAAGCGCAGGGTTTCTGGATTAAGGAGGAATTAGAAAAGAATGATGAAGAAAATTCCAAAAGATGGCTTGCAGAAATAGAGAATACTCTCAAATTAAATGAACTGATGAAGAAAATACATCCTGAAACTATAGAATCTCAAAAGGCGCTGAATGATCGAACTCAAAATTTTAGGAAACAGCTATTAGAAGATCGAGGGTTTGCAGACAAAAAGATTTTGATCGTTTCACATTCAGCATTTCTGGAATCATTCACAGCAACGAAATACTGGAAGGATGATACTCCGCTTGATGGGAATTACTTAAAAAATGCAGAGTTTGCTGAAGTGACTTTATAAATACTAATCTTTTAGGATTTTTCGGAAAGATATATTTCAACTCAATAAATATTCGTTGTAAGCCTAATTGCGAGTTCGACATGGATTTTTGTAAATTATGATAGTCTGTCTCACTTCAATCAAGCCCATCATGCTGATCATCATGAGTACTAACTCCTTTTTCGTGTTTATAAGATGGATTTGAATCAAAGATTAATTAGGGTTTAATTTGTCCCTTCAAGATCAAAAATATACACTCAAGAATTAAATTAATCTCTCTCCTGGCATCAAAATGCAAGAAAAGCAAGAGATTGACTCCGCAGGCTTACTCCAAACTCCTCCAACACGTCAAGCGAGATTTGAAGACAGCCGCTTTCAAAGCAAGTTTTTCTCTGCTTACCAAAACGACCGTCTGATAAATAAAGAGGAATTTCAGATATTTCGACAAAAGTTCAAAGAATTAAATACTCGGATGAAACCTGACGGCACTGTGCTAACCCTTGGCTGTTCTCTACAAGACTTGTTCCATTTTGGACCAGCATTTCCTCAATTCTTTTCGTTTCTGATTTATCTGATTATTGGATTTGCATTTTTTGCCCTCGTTTTTGCCATACCTTCCATTATAATCAATTACCAAGCCTCTTCATCATGTTTGATTGAAGCCTGCAGAAGCCTCAACTTTTTCGAGAAAATTGGCATTTATCCTGGTGAAATCATGGCAGAGCAGCCTGGTTCAGCCAGTCACACGCTTCGGACTGAAGCATACATTTTTTTCACATATTCATACCTTGCAGCTTTGTATTGCTATTATATTTTCTATCGGCTTCGACATTTCGTTAGCCAGTGCATGGAAAAAGTATCAACGCCATCAGATTATGCTCTTCTTGTTGACGGATTCCCCGAACCAGTCCTTGAAGCCGTTGTTGAAGAGTTTTTCAAAGAGAATTTCCCAAATATTAAAATAGAGTCTGTTGTTACAATCCCTTCATTTTCAAACACACCTATCGGAAGGAAAACATTCGGCTCCTGTATTTTGGTCTTGGAGACGCATTCAAATCAATTAGATCTCCTCAGAGCATTTCATGCAGACAGAGGAAGTTTACTACGAGCTTGCACCAACACTCCCAGATACGAGGGCCATAAGATAACAGTCAGTCGATCACCTGATCCTCAAGATTTGTTGATAGATAACTTTGGAGTGTCGAAAAAACGCGTAATAATTAAAAGTTTCATTTTTATAGTCATCATGGCTGTGGTCGTTGTACTCTGTATCTTATCGCAAGTTGGGCTTCGTGACTACAGCGATATAGCCTACGTTTGGCTGAGTCTGCTGGCTGTGATAGAGAACAAATTCATCTTGTACGTCTGCAAGATGTATGTGAAATCAACCAAGCCGATCACAAACACGGGATCAGCTTGGCGATTTGTTTGGACAGCAGGAGTGGCTCAATTCATCAACCTAGCTCTTTCTCCTTTAGTGAACTATCTGATGGATGACAATGGTGACTCGGATGCAAAACAGTTATATAAGGAGCTGGCAATAAACACTTGTTTCCAAACAATAGTACCTCAGATTTTTCTCTTGATCAATATCGCATATCGGATACGAGCGAATGAAAGAAAAGACATTGAAGTTGAAATCGAGAGTGAGACCTTCACACTATCGCATCTCAGAAAGGCGTTTCTTAACCCAGAGTTCCACATTGAAGAGTACTATTCAGTGCTGTTGTCTGTGTCATTGCTTGCTGCTCTTGAAGGACCGCAGAATCCAATAATTTATCTTTTTGTGGTCGCGATGCTGACATCGTATTATTGGATTCTCAAGAGGCATTTCATATACTACACTCTGACGCCGATAAAATTCAGCGCGATGCTAGTTGGAAACGCCGGAAATTTTGTCTTTCTGATTCCAGTTTTCAATCTCGTTGGGTTCCGAGTATTTCTCGCTTTATTCGCACAATCGGGATCCATAATAGATGAAATCGCCATTGTGAATACAGTGGCAATACTGGGTCTCCCAGTAATTTTAGCAATGGGGCATTGCTTCTTAAGGTATAAAACGAATATCGACTATGAGTCAAAACGAGAGCTCCTTGCGTTAACTTATAATCAAGCGAAAGAGAAGTTTAGAGCCAATTTTAGAACAGATTTTGAGGTTGCAATCAACTCTCTTTTAGATTTTAGACTCGAAATTATGTCATTTTCATAAGATTTTCACAAGATTTTGGAATGAATCACATTGTTTAGATAGAGTATCAAACCAAGAAAGAACGAAACAAAATCGAAAAAATTTACTCCGCTAACAATTGCAGCAGCCGTTGATAGAAATGAAAATAAGCTCGTTCGACAGATTGCAGTGAAAAGGTGATTAGTTGTTTGCTAAAGTTCAGTTTCAAAAGTAAGACCTGGCAAAATAAAACATTAAAGTAGCTGATAAAAATTCCAGAGTGAACAGCGAAAACTAACAGAGCGAAAGAAATGCAGAAATTGGAGTATGATGAGCGCAATTTAGGAGGTCGAGACACAGTAAGGAAGCGTCTCCGTGACCATCATGCTTCTCTCGTGACTATGAAACCGGTATTAAAGTCTCATATTCCTCCGCACCCCCACGTCGATGCGCATCTCAGTCCTGAAGAGAAAAAGAAGCGAGGCGCGAAATTAAAAAACACATACGGGGAGGTTTTTGTTTCATTCAAGAAAGTTACTGATGCAAAAGTTGGCATAAATTGCAAAGAGCCAAAGACGTTTCATTTGATGAACAGCCTGGTCCCAAAACATGGCAAAGAAATGCACTTTATTAATCAAGAGCACCAATTGCATCTCAAATCTCAACAGAGAAAATTGGAATCGTTAGGAAAGCTAATGCACGAGAGAAAGAAGAATTTATTTGATCCAATAGCATATCCCAGCAGAATGTTACGTAGACCTCCTCAAAATCCCAAAAAGGCAGCTAAGGAATACATGTTTTCCAGCGTTCTGTCAAATAGACCGGTGGCTTCAACTTTCGATGTCCCAAAATTAACAAAATATATTAAGAAACAGGCAACTGCCTCAACATTAGGAATGTCTAGAAGTCACTATATGAAGAGAAGTCAGGATGGTATGGGGAGAAGTCTGAGAAGCCAGGATGGTATGACGAGAAGTCAAGGTGATATGGAGAATTTGGAAGAAAATGAGGCAAATATGCAAGAGAATGAAGAGGTTGGTATGGAAGAGAATGAAAAAATGGAGAATGAGGAGGACGCAGCTCGCCGAGAAGAATTTTCACGTAAGAAGAAACCTAAGTTGAGTGCTGAAGAAGTAGAGATACCTGTTTTTATTTTTAATGGAAATGGGGACTATCAAAAAATGAAGAACAAACTTTTGGATTTGATAATCGATAACAGACTTTTCAAACTTGAAGATTACAGGATTCTTGAAAAACGAGTTTGCGACGCAAACCCAGACCTGGAACAAGAATTAATCCATGATGTTTTCACTGTAATCCAAGGAGAACTTGATTCGTGATGGCTTGATAATGTAAAATATGAAATGTTGTTTGTATTCTCGAAAGATAGGATAATCTGCTGCTTATAATAAATGTAGCAAATCTCTTTTAACTAACGTACCTTCATTTACGACTTCATAGTTTCTTTATTTCATTCATTTTTTCAAAACTTGAAATGAGATAAATTCGAAATCAGAACAATGCTGAATCGAGATGTACAATATAATCAGTTGGAACAATATGTAAACGAGATAGATATTAACAAATTCTTTAAGAGTTAATCCTACTTTCTGCGCATACTGGCAATAATAATAGAGCAATCTTAATCGAATTATATATCTAACTTTGTTCATGATCACCGCTTCTAACGATTTTAATTTTTATCTTAAAGCGACTCATTATTAATAAGTTAAATCGTCAAGACTGTTGTCGTTATCTGCAAATGAAAGGGAAGTTCCGGCTCAACTTAGCGGAAAGGATTCGCACGGAGGAGTCCATAGAATACCCTCAAACCTCTCCAAGATATAATTATATGTCTTCAAGTCGGTTAACGACGGAGGGCAACACTGATTCCAAGCAAACAAACTACTTAGGAACTGAAGAGACCGGCAGCCAGGGAAGTCCTTCGGTTACCACAAGATACCTTCAATTCTTTACCAAAACTCCCAAAGAAAAAGTCATTCCTCATGTCAAAGCGAATGGGTACCTATTAAATTTCTGTGAAACACTAATATGCCTTATTTTTATAGTTTCATTTCTGTAGAGAAGTACTTACTTGTGACTGCAGAGCTTGAACGTCTTACCGCGATCAACAAAGCTCTAGTACAAGAGAATCAAGAGCTGTCTTCAATACGAGCTTCGGTATCTGCACACAAGCTAGAAAAACTGCTTGAGGTTAACGAAAAATTGAATGAAGAAGTGAACATCTTAAGAAGAGAGGTTGAAAATCAAAGGAGATCCGGTTCTGGTGGCTTTAAACAGAAGCCAAAGAGTCCAGGACACATGCTTTGTATTGAAGAATACTCAAATTCAAACTCTCCAAGATCGAAAGCAAGTTTTCTAGAAGCGACACAAATACCAAATAATTTCGCGAATTTCCAATCGTCAATTGTAAGCAATCAATCCAATGGGAGTTTATCTTTCAAGGATCGCGAAGTACAACAATTAAAGGAGCAATGTTCCACACTTGAGCTTCAGAAAAATGAACTTGAAACAAAACGTAAAGCTCTTGAAATTGAACATAAAGAGCTTGAAGGAAACCTGAAGAAGCTTCAGTACAAATACAGAGAGCTGGAAGATGAGAACCAAGAGCTTGCACTCTCAAACTCCCACATGAAGAATGAGCTAGCTGAAAAAGAGGAAAGAATCCGGAGCATACAAGCAGAGTTAAGCCGTGCAAGAGAGACAAACGCAAATATCACAGCCGAGTTTAAAGCAAAGATGAATTTACTGGAGAGTAAAGTGCTCACTCTGGCTCAGATTTATGAAGGAAGGGAGAAAGAATCTCACAAGAAGATCCATGCTTTGGAAGAAAACCAACAGCAGCTTCTCGAAAATATCGAAAAGACAAGACAACTCAATGACAAGGAGCTCTTTGAGACGAGGAAGAAGCTGCAACGGATTGAAGATCAGAAGAGTAGGATCAGGAAGCTTGAAGTGAATATCCAAGAATTCATATTTTTCTTGAACCGCAAGAACAGAGAAATCGATGAGCTGCATATCAAGTTTGAGGAAGCGAAGGAAATCATCTCGCAACTAACCAACGAAAAGGAGGATTTAGGCGATATGGTAGCGAGAATTGATCGTCTTTACGCCGGCGTAAATTCTCAGAGCCAGCAGCATGAGAACCGCATTGAGGAACTAATCGCTAGTAATAATCGGTTCAAAAGATTGCTAGAACTCAAGGATGACGAAATAAGGGAGCTTATTAGCAAATACCAGTTGGAGCTTGAGCTTAAACAAGAGGAGATTGAGAGGCTCCTCAGCGAAAACTCAAATACAAAAGTGAAATATATTCTTGTTTGTATGGAGTTGGAGCGAATGCTTACAGCAGTTTCTGAACTTCAAGGTAGACTCAGTCGAGAAATGAAAGACGTCATGATGGAAACAGACCCACGAATCGGAATGAAAGACGTTGAAATAGAAACTGATATGTGTTTTTTTGGAATGAAAAGCACTTTTGCTGAGACCGAACTGCCAGGTGGCGTGGATATAGACTCGCCGCATATTCCTCGGATCTCTTTTTTTGAAGAAGCGAAAACTGAAATAATTGATGATTTATCGCCAACGCGAGGGGAAGATTTCTCTCCAGTTAGAGTAAAACAAAATTGTTTGTCTTACACTCATCACACTAATTTTTGAAGGCTGGAACGATGGAATCGGTCAAGGCTGAGGATTTCAGCAGCGAGTTCGATTCAGACGAATCAGACGACGAAATAGATGACATTCAATTTTCGAAAACACATGTAGACCAATTAAGCCATGTCATATAACTGAAATTTTTTCCCCTGTATCATTATTAGAATTACCGCCGAGGAGGACTGCTCGATGGTGCGAAAGACCCTAAACGACGAGATTCGATTCTTATGCAAATTAAGAGGTTCCAGGTCATCGCTCAGGAGGTCGAAGATCTATTCAAGAAATATGACATCAAAAGACTGAGTATGGTGCTGGGAATCGATTGCACGGCTTCGAACACGTGGTCTGGAAAGCGAAGTTTCGGTGGCAAGAGCCTTCATCACATTCACCGTGACGATCTCAACTTCTATGAGCAGGCGTTCGGTATTCTGGGCTCGGTTGTAGAAAGATTCGATGCTGCGAAATCAATCCCAGCCTATTTCTTTGGCGACAGAGAATCTGGCAAAGAGAGCGTAACTCCTCTTTTCCACGACCCGCAAACAGGTAGTGACGCTTTACCGAGCCTTGATATGGTGTTGCGGATGTATCGAAGAAAGATAAAGATTACTAAGCTCGGAGGGCACACAAGTTTCGTACCATTGATTCAACAAGCGATTAAAATTGTAGAGAAGACGAAAGTTTTCCATTTACTCGTGATAATTGGTGATGGAGGATGCACGGATATCAAAGCAAATTGCGAGGCTGTGAGGCAAGCGTCTGAGTATCCGATTGGAATCATGTTTATTGGGGTAGGAGATGGCGACTATAAGGACAATCCAAAGGATCCTTGGTATAGAATGAAGCAAATGTCGGATGAACTTCCGAATAGGAAATTTGATAATTTCAACTTCGTTCTGGTGAAACCCGGAACTCCTCCTGAAGAGTTCGCGAAGAAGGCACTTGCGAAAGTGCCTCAGCAATACATTTATTGCAAGCATAATGGCATGATAAATGAATAGTTCAATCTAATTTTGTTGTGATTTGATATCAAACACATACTTTTGAAGCTAAATTATTATTATTCGCTAGCAAATGCCGCTTCATATTACTATGAAAAGAATTCTAGTATTATCTGAAATTCCTTACATGGGAGACGCAATCTAGAAAATTACTCCTGGTTTCTTCGAATTGTTTTGTCCCTTGGTGTAGTCTCTGGCAACTCTGATCAATTAGATAATATTACCTTCAGGTTCTTAAGACTGCTAGCATATAAGTATAATGATCTAATATCCACCTTTACTCTCAAAGAATAGAAAATCATTTTAAATCCCCATTTAGCACGATAAAAACGAAAAATAACTCTTCATTCAATATGAAAAAGTTGATTCTAATTCAGAAATAGACATATTAATAGGATAAGCAATCATAATATACAAATCAGTACTCAAAAAATATTTCACACGCCGAGCACAACAGCAAGGTTCTTTTTCAACGGTCCGAGTCTTGCAGGCTTATTCAAAAAAGTGCCAAAATGCGTTTTCGAATCGAAGTTTATCCTCAGCGATTCCAACGGGTCCTCTTTGATTTTTTCTACATCTTTTTCATACATTACATCAAGCTCTTCAAGTTCCCTTTCTAATTGGAACCTGGTGTCTTGAAAGCCTCGTATATGATGATTCAGGCCATCTATAATCGTCGAAGTATATTTCCTGTGCAAACTATTAATTTGCCTATTGGTTGCAAGCTCATCAACTTCTGGTAGTTGATTTATACTTCGTGCCCTATTAGGCCTCCTGCCACTAAAACTCTTCGGTCGTTCCTCACTCTTTTCCAAACCGTTGATGCGCGATCGAATGTGATTGAGCTGCTCTTCAATGGGAAGCTGGTCAAGATTGGCCTCTACTCCAAAAGGGTCTTGCTGATTGAGATGCGTATCAAAGAACTCTTGAGCCTCTTGCTGCAACCTCAATTTTTCTTCCCGTCTTAACCTCTCAGCTCTTTTGGCTTCTTTTATTTTTTCCTGCTCTTCAAGTGCGATTTCTTTCGCTGTCTTCAGATTCTTATCAAAAATCTTTTTCGCTGTCCGCTTCATAAGTGTAATAACATTATTAGCACGCTGCTTAAAATTATTTTCAAACTTTGCGTCTACTCTGACATTCTTTGTCTTCTCAGCAAGCATAAGCTTCAAATAATTAATCCCATTTGCAACTTCATTCTCATCGTATTCCATTGGCGCTTCCTCGCGCCATAGCTGCCCACTTGCAAGGTCGGCTCCAAGTTTATTATAGAAGAAATCCAAGTCGTTTTTGTCATCAGGGTCATACAGTTCCTTTTGAGATTCCACTATTTTAGTGTGATTTGCACTGGAATATCGATTAAAATAGTTTCTTTCAGTTTCCACTTTCTTCCTTGGACTGGCCCTTGCCGTACGAACATGTTCTCGAGCGCTTGCTAGGGCGTTCCTAATCTTATAGTCAAGTTCACCGAAAGCTGGTTTCTCCACTGATGCTGGCCTCCGCTGAGAAAAAGTAGCACGTAGATTTGCCTTAGACTTCATATTTGCTTGTTTAAGTGTTTCCATGTGCGGGCTTGGGACGTGGTTCATTGCATTCATGTTGCGAATTGCATCTTTCACATCGATAAATGTGCTTAAACCTTTAAATATTTGCATCTTGTTCTCGAATTTCTCACTGCTAGCTTGTGCTGTGAACTTGATTTTGTTTTTCGTTTTCTTAATAGCTTGGTTGATACTTATGTTTTTCTTGATAGCATCAGTTTTGGAAACTTGAGGAGTCAACTCGTTGACTTTAAGGGTCAGACTTGCGTTCGACTGAGCGATGGTGGGTTCTAGACCAGTTGTAAAAGCGCTGGACGCTCGAGTGGAAGGCGCTTGTGAGGTTGTAATACTCCGAGCGCTCATTCCATTGCGACGTTTGTTACCACCATACATCTGTGACTTTGAATTCACGAATTCTTCAAAGTCTCGAAAGAATGCCATCTCTGGACTTATTTTTGGAAACTGAGTGAGTGAGTCGCCTTTGAAAAGGTTCGACCGACTACTTCTAAGTCTCTCGCGACTCATTTATTTGAGCACTTATTAGCAATTATGATTAATAATTTAGATGTTATTTTTTTAATTCGTACTATATAATTGTGAGCCATCAGAAATTAATGTCTTATTACATGGGATCTCTGGGAGAACTAAGTTACACCGCTTTCTTTTTTGGTTTGGATTAGTAGTGTGGATCGGAAGATGAGCAAACATTCGAAATACCAAACTATTTTTAGCACGTAAAATCGCTGTCACGAGTTTGCGAAAACATACGGTTGATACGTACGCATTTAGAAGAAAATCAGAAACGCTCTCAGATTAATTAATTTTTCTAAGAAGTGAATTAAGAAAAGTTAACTTGAAACGAATATTCTCGTGAAATCGAACAGTTGGAACAAGAATGAGCTCAGAGGACGCGTCCTATAAGTTACGTGTTGCAAATATCGAGACTTCGTTGATTCTTAGGATCATTGATGTATAGATTGTCGATAGGAGCGATCAGAAGAATGAGACATTAGATCTATTGTCAAGAGAGCTTTTCAAATAGTGTACATTACTAGTAGTGTTTGCCTTGACTTAAAAGCCATAGAAACTGGTGCTAGAAATCATTATATTAACACTCTCTCTCAATTGTCCAAGGAATGTGAATGATTTTAAATCATCATCATCGTGATGTTCTTTCTTGAGAATTAACAATCAGAAATAATTTTTCTTCAAACATGAAGGTTTCTATCCGACTTGGTTTCACACTTTTCGATATTAAATTATGCTGATTTCTTTGTCTAAACACGTTGCTTCGTGATGAACTCACACTATGACTCATCAATAAATCTTAATACGAAAACCACGTTCGGAACGCATCCAAATAAATTTTATTGTATTTTTCTGTTAATCAATTGTGATATATCCACGATGGCAACTTTATCCTTAGGTACCAGACACCCCGTAGCTTACCACTCAACAAAAGGCTCGGATGATTTTCTCTTATATCTTCCTAAAGAAGATGAGAAAGAGAAGCCAAAATCAAACAAACCGAAACGCCGGTCTCAACCAAAAGAATATGAGTTCAGGAAGTTATACACCGAGTATGAAGCTCAAGGCGACTCTTCCTCAGATGATGATTCTCTTTGCAGAAGCTGCTCTTTTGTATTAATGTTTAAACCCAATCCTTTTTCTTGACCTTATTACATTTAGACTCAACACCATAGTCGCGAGAGGAGCAAAAGTGATTTGAAAGATCAGCTTAACCGGCACCTCGTCCAGAAAATGGGAGAATTCCAAGCTTTTTCAGTTGATAAGAACATTTATAATCCTTTGAGAATGTTTCAAGAGAACGTAAAGGTTCGGGAAATGCTAGAAAACATCCGTGAGTTACCGAAAAAGAAGCCCAAAAAGAAGAAAAAGAAAAAATCAAAGAAGAAGGCCCGCGAACAAAAGCTCATGCTGGCCCATGAGGCTGTAACCAAGCATTATTTATCTGATAACAGCGAGATGAGTAAAACCAGAGATGATAGAAAAGCTGATTTATACAGCTCTGAAGAGAAAGTCTATACTTTTGGTACTAAAAGATTTGATACCTCACCACGAACGGACTCAGAGAATCTCCCCAGCGGATTGGAAGAGCGAGGCTTCAGAAGTCTGTCTCGGTCTTCAGTCGATAAAGACAGAGGAAGCAAAGATATTCCAAATTATAGACAGCTATTGAGAGATTATTTGGGTTCAAGAGCTTTCACAGATCTTGGGATGCCAGCAAGCCGAAGTCATCTTTCAGACGATGATTCGATAAACGTGTTAAAAGAGCTCGCATCGCACCTTGAAAAAGATGAGAACGAGATTTACAGCGCACTCAAACGGCAACGACGGCATCGATCACCTGGACACGATACTTCAACAGCTCTAGAATATTCATCACAGCACGAGTATTCGATGCAAGGAGAAGAGCTAAGAAGTTCGAGAGGAAGACTAGACGACTTCGTCAAGAAAAACATGGAAGAATATGTTACTCCCACTCCCAAGAAGCGCTCTAGTCAAAAGCCAGAACGAAGATCCTCGAGTAAAGTCGATTTTCTACCTAACAAGAAACCAAGCCCGGAGCCAGAGAGAAGGTCATCCAGCAAGGTTGATTTTCTCGGCAGTAAGCTTCCAAATCAGACGCCAGAACGAAGATCGTCCAGTAAGGTTGGACTGCTCGATAATAAACGTCCAAGTCAAGAGTTAGAACGGAGATCGTCTAGCAAGGTTGAAATGCTCAACACTAGTTCAGTGAAGCAATCGCCTGATTTGAAGCTTAAAAGACTAAGCAACTTGGACAAGGGAGGACAAGACTGGAATAAAAAAGGCAGAAAGTCAACAAGCGTAATAGAGAAAGAAGCAGCGAAAAATAAAGAAAATGAAATGAAAGGCAAAGCAACAGAAGAATTAAATAAAAATCCGACTGAGAATAATCAAGAGCATGATTATCTAAAGGCTCTCGTCAAGAAAGAGGTCATCTTCCAAGAGCCTGCGAGTAAAAACGAGCCTACGATTTTTAGCGAGCCTTTTTCCAACAAAGATGACACTAATAAGATCGAGATACCTATGCAATTGATAAAGGAAGAAAGAGAAGAGATCTTTAAAAAAATAGAGACTCCTATGCGAGCGATAAAAGAGGAGAGAGAAGACGAGAATAGAGATGGCACACCCAGCAAACGATCTTCAATGGCACTCTCTCAGCAGGACTCTGAGCTTATTGGAACGCCTTTTGGCTCTAATCAATACATTAGGTCTCGTGCTAGTTTTGGTCAAGCTCCGACAACTACTGTTCCGAGGGCTTCTGTGAGAGGATCTGTCAGGTTTGATCCAGCGGCTCTTCCACAATTCCAGGAAAAAGCTGAGAAGCGAAGGTCGACTTCTCCGCTGCAGATAGAAGATGTGCTTTCATACAGTTTCGTTCCGCCTGAACCAACAAAAAAGGAAAAGCCCTTTCATGATAGGCTTCGTTCAAGACAGCAGTTGATGGGTATCCTATTAAAACACTGTCCTGAAGAATTAGGGATTAATAAAAGTGACATGGGACTGTCGATGATTGAAACTGATGCGCCTTTATCAAAGAAACCGACAGGTCCTCGATTCTCAGTGCTGGAAGGCGGTGGATACGGAGGACTTCGGGCTTCGGTTAGTAAAAAACCAGAGAGTTCGAATGGAATGAGGAACCCAATGGCAAAGAGGCAGAGTGTGTTGGGAAAACCAAGGTTTTCGATAACGAGAAAATGATTGCCAACTCTATACAGCGAATAGAAATCAAGAGATTAGATCCCATGGAATTTAATGCTTCATCTAATTTATCTAAAGATTGTTCCCTTCGGAATTGTTACATCCCTATATCAAACTCAACTGTCTGAACATACTGAAATTCATTGAAGTGGTTAGTTAGAAAATATAATAATTTACCGGTTTGGAAGAAGAATTCATATTGTATTTTTGATTTACTTGCAATAGTTTTTACGGCGTTGCCTCTTATTCGAGCTTAAATCACGTTTGCTTGACCTATTAAAAGGAGTCTGGTTATCAACGGCTTAATTAGTCAAAATAAACGAATATTCGAATAAGAATAAATCTTATGGACTCTGATAACAAGTCATTCGTCCGCGGGAGATGGCAAGCTCTGTTTTTAGTGCAGGCGCTCACCTTTGTCTACCATTTCTCCAATACCAACCTACAACCCATCCAATCACCCATTCTTAATGAATTTGGCCTTACCTTGGAAGAATTCAATCTACTTTATTCCATCACAGACATCCCAAGCTTGATCATCCCCTTCTTTGCGCCTGCACTCATCAATCGGATACATACTTCAGGATTGCTACTCTTGGCGACTTTGACTATAAACTTCGGTCAGCTCTTGACAGCACTCGCCGCGCAACTGCATTCATACAACCTGATGCTCGTCGCAAGGGTTTGCATGGGAATATTCCAAGAAACACAGCTAGTCGCTGCTCAACTCGCACTCCACAAATGGTTCTCTCTGAATGAATACGCCTTTGCGATCAGCTTTCAACCGCTGATGAATGGAGGGTCAAAGATAATAAATTCGTATTTTATGCCTCATGTGTATGAGGTTTGCCAAAGCATCACTACCACTCTATATTGGAGCTTTCTCTTGGGAACCTTTTCAGCCATTTGTGCGATCGCTTATTATTTCTATGAGAAAAGGAAAATTCCGATTCTTAGAAGTCTATCAGAGGACACAGAATCTTCAGAAAACATTTGGGGTCAGATCAAAGAGTTCAAATTCGTACTCTGGGTGACATATGCGTTGCATCTGCTCTTTTCAGCTGCTTATTATAGTTTTAATACAGTCATCTTTCATTATATAATGGTCAAATATGGCTACACGGGAATCGAGTCAGGGAATCTAGTCATTCTGCATTATGTGGCGACTGTCTTAGCGGCACCGGTTGTTGGAAAGATATCGAGCATGCTAAACTGGAGAGGCTACTTCTTTTTAGCTGCCGCGCTAGATTTCGTCGGTTGCTTTGTGTATATAATGTTCTTCCCTTCAGAAAATAACTTAATCAACGCGGTGGTGTTGTTGGTGTTGCTAGGTGTTTTTTGGGCTCTGGTTTCAGCGCCTATTTATCCAGTTTTCAGCGAGTTAAGTACAAAGGATGGACAAAATACTGTATATGCATTTGCTTCGGTAGTCCAGAGCGTGGGCATCGTAATTTTCCCTCTATTGGCTGGGAAATATAATGACTCAATTGAAGGGAACAATATTCAATACAGAGCATACGATGATTTTTTATTCATTATAGGATTGACACAACTCGGAATTTGTCTTATTTGGGCTATGCTGTTTCGAAAATATAAGGGTGAAAAGGAAAGGCCGACTTCGTTTGAGGAGCTACCACTACTACATGCTGATTCGCTGAAAAAGCAACCTATAACAGCTATAGAATCTAGACATTCGCTCCCAGAGCAGCTATAAAACTAAATTGAACTACTTGTATTTAGGATCTTTGTGTCTTTGTATGGAGTGATGTTTACGCAGCAACAATGCGATAAATCTACATATATAGATATATGAATGTAAATTGAATAGATAACGTTTATTTTCAAACTACAAAAAAAAAACACTTGACGAAATCATTCATTGTTTTCAAGTTGAGTTAAATACAAAGTAAAGCATCAGAAAACTTAGAGCTTTACATCAGTAGGTCAAGAGTCTTGAGATTCAGAAAGTGGAAGCAACTCAGAAGTCGCACAGTTATATACTAAACAAAAACTCGAAAATAACCCGGATTTTCGTGATTCCCGGTTTTTTCAAATAAACTCATGAAATCACCTACTAAAACAATAAATTCCCATTGCTTCAATTTTCAATGAATCCTCGTAAAAAACATCTTTCTTCTGTCTGTTTTCCCCTCAGGAAGAAATGAAATTATTTCAGTTCTTTGTTTTAAACTCAAACCAAATCATGAACAACCACTCTACACGTAATTTGTATGAGTGTTTTTAAGCAAATATCTAAATTAAACGCCTCATTTTTAACCAAAGCAAAACTTAGTTAAACGTCTTGAAATTTCAAATTTGCTTAATTCTCAAAAAAGGAATAACATTACTATTCTCTCCATTGTGTTTTTTTTTTTTATTTTTGCTATTGGAAGCGAATGATCTCTTTAGACTCACATATTTACAAGGAAAAACTTAGTTCCTTCTCACTTAATTACTGCCAACATCATGAGATCTGTTAGGATTAGTGCCAACTCTTCTCAAAAGTCCAGCGAGATTAGCAGCACTACTACTATATATCGTTCTACTTACTTATCTCCCAGGCAAGCTTTTGATTCAGATAGAGTCTGGAAGTGTTACACGTTAAAGAATAAGCAGTTAAGATGAGTGCCATCCATTTAAAGTAAAATTTGCTCACTAACATTCTATGAGAAGTAAGAATTTTTCTGGAAAGATCAAGACTATTTTTTTCACATTGTCCAGTAACAAATATCTAATTTCTTGAGGGTGTTATACTATTCATGAACTCTTCTGGTTATAAAATTTACTGACTGAACTCAGCAAATACCTCCTAAGAGTCTTTGAGCAGATAAATTCATTAAATAAACTGCTTCTCAAGAAGCACAGGACGACATAAAAGCAAGCTTAACCGCGCTCTTCCTGATCATGAAACTATCTCATTTCATCCAAAAATGCCGCAAGCGTTCCAAAGACCCTTATTCGAACCATGAGGCTTTATTATGGAAACTGTATCGGATGATCATCGCTTTCACGGTGGTTGAAATAGCTCAGCAGGCAGTTTTATATTTTTCTCACAATTGCTATGAGAAAGCTTTGCATGGCACATTCGGACTTTCTCTTCTCGCCGTGATTGGTCTCGTATCATTGTTTATGTGCTACTTACTTTTTCATCGCACAAGAGTGGAGGTTCAGTACCATAGATATCGCGTTTTGATCGTTTGCTTGGTTCTGTCAGTCGGACTCACAGTCATCAGCACTGAGTGGAGTCCTTGGCAATTACGTCCAGCCTCAATGAATTATTACCCTGAAGACTTTGCTCGGTTCATACAGCTGAAAAATCTTGAAATAGCTCTCATTTCGATATTTTTCATCTATTTTGGGAGGTCTTCCACCCTTGGGGTCGTTTTGTACTTGATACCTTCTCTTTATCTCACTTTCAGATTTGAAGATTTCAGCAGAAGATCGTTCGAGCTGCTCGCAATTCCCGTCTTGGTACTTGCAGCGATTCCCCAACTGTCTTTCAGCTTGGATGCAAAAGACCACAGGCCATCTGAGCTTGAAGCGGTCTGTGTGAGCGAAAGAGGCCTCTCACGTTCTGAGGAAGCGGAAAAGCAGTATGTTAACCCAATAAGCGAGCATCAGGTTCTGCTTGACGCGCTTCCAGAAGGAATTATGGTGTTGAATGAGAGTGGGCAGGCGATTCAGGTCAATAATGCTCTGTTGAACATTCTTGATTGCTCGGCAAACGAAGCGCAAAGCATTGTGTTCAATTTACCTGATAAGGATTATAAAACAAGAAAGCAACAGACAACTAAGAAGGCCGCGCTGAAAAGAGCCGAGACAGTCGTTGAAAAGCCTCTTCAGATGAACAAACTAACAGCCGCAGAAACTCCCGTGCCAGATATTGAATCTCATCGTTCAAAGAAACTTAGTAAGAAGAGACCCTCTATTGAATGTCTTTCTATAGAATATAAAGCTGACAGCAAAAGTGGGTCTCCAATCGTCCCTTCACGGGATAATCTAAACGAGACCGCCAAGAAACCTCATCCTAAAACGCTGGGAGTTCTTCCTAAATGCACCATAAAATCTATTTCCACCGTGGATTCTAAAGTTCCTACTCTGAATGTGATAAGTGATCCAGCAACAACCAGTATACCCGAGCTTCCGAGTCACATTTGGGAAATTTCAAAGAAGAGTTTTAGGGAATTCAGCAAATCTCATCCGAGGGAGATTGGAGATGACCGTTCCGATAGACGAGGCGAAGAAATAAAGCAAGAAACTGTTCTTTCGGCACAATTGCCCGAAATCAACGAGATCAAGAAGAGTTTCATAAAGCATGAAAACAAGCACGAGCTGGATGAACATAATGAAGAGTCAAATCAAGAGATAATCGAGCAGATTGCAGAACAGCAAGCGCTGAGCATGAAACCCCATGTCGACGATCTGCTGGAAAAGCTGCGTTCTAGCAGCGTCAGGTCAGCCTACGCGACCGTTGGCGAGGCAGTAGAATCAATCTCTTCGAAATTCTTTAAGCACTCGGAAACTGAGCTGAGAACCGTGCTTGATTTGAAGCTGAATTTCGGTCATGAATGCGCTCGATCGAATTCAGACGGTCTTCCTGAATATTTCTTCACAAAGAAAGACGTTATGTCCTCAGCCGTTATAAACAGCTATTTGAAGGTGTCTTCTTCAAAAGTTAAGTACCTTGAGATCAAAATCAGCCCTTTCATTCATCGAGGAAAGAAACTGCTCTTAGTTCTAGTTAGAGACGATACACAGAAAGATATCGCTCGTCGTTTGCATCTTTTGGATAAACAGAAAGCTTCGGCGCTGGCCTCAACAGTGCATGATTTACGAGCACCTCTCGGAGCGATAATGTCGTCGCTTGAGTGTATTGGCTCTAAAACAAACGACTCTGATCTGTTCGAATCGTTCGTCAAACCGGCTTCTTTCGCAGCGAAATCGTTGATGTTCTTGATAAACGATATCCTCGATATCCATCAAATAAACATGAAAAAGCTTCAGCTTTCTTACATCAGGACCGATCTCTACGAGAACTTACGTTCTATTATCGAGATTTTCAGATTGAAGGCCGAAGCCAAAGGTCTCGCCCTGAACTTGGTTATTGATGAGAGCACTCCTCGATCCATAGTGACTGATCCAAACAGACTCCAGCAGATCATTATAAATTTGCTCTCTAACGCTCTCAAATTTACTGAGCAAGGCTCTATTACGGTCCAAGTGAACCAACACTCGCAAGGGAGGATCAGAGTCGCGGTCATCGATACAGGAATAGGTATCAAAGTGCAGGACAAGAGTAAACTGTTCACAAATTTTGGAAAAATCCACAACAAACAAAATGATAAATTGAATCCACAGGGCGTTGGACTAGGTCTGAATATCAGTAATAAGCTTGCTAAGATGCTATGCGAGAGCGAAGAGATCAATGGATTGAGAGTAGAATCGACGTTCGGGAAAGGCACTGAGTTTTATTTCATTGTAGACGACGCGACTCTTGATGATGAGACGCCGCAAAGCCATGATTCCAAATCAGAGCAAGGTACTGTTGTAGGTCGAATTCGCACTACTACTATATTCAAAAAAACGCTGAATTCACTCAATAATGTCCAAGAAAGCATCCTTCTCGACCACGATGGAATTGATTTTAACTTCAGTCCCAGTATTCATAGCAAAATTCTCGATAAACAGCTTTGCGAGTGTAACCGCGTGCTTGTTGTTGACGACAATGAATTCAGTATTATAGCGACTCTGAATATACTGAAGAGTCTAAATATTCAGAAAGCAGAGGTGGCTCGAAATGGAAGAGAAGCTATTGATCTCATTCTCAGCAAATTCAAGCAAAATACTTGCTGTAAGATGTTCGATCTAGTATTAATGGATTGTCAGATGCCGGTAATGGATGGAGTTACGGCAGCCTTAGAGCTCAAACGGTTGAGTGAAAGTAATCAGCTTCCATTCCAAAAGATTATCGGACTTTCAGGTTACTCTTCAGATGAGTTTAAAAGCAACTGCAAGCAAGCAGGAATGATGGAACTTCTCGTCAAGCCATTAGCAATCAAAGATATTAAAAATTTGATAGCGAATTGAGTGTAAAATTATAAATATGTGTAAATAAATGTGCCTTCTTCTTAAGATAATCACAGAATCGAAGAAGGGGAATACACTTGATTATTAAAGTATTAAAAGTTAAGGATTTATATGCATGAAGTTGGGTTTTTGATGGATTCGTATTAAGCTTTTTTTGTCAAACAGTTATGCATGGATTCTATAAGCAGGTAGTTGCCTTCATATAATAACAAAAGAAATTGTGTGAAAAGATGTTTCTTCTTCTTGACAAGTACAAAAAGAATGCTTATTTTAATGTTATGTAATAGATGAAGCTCTTATCAGGATGCCAATTTTATTTTTGGCTCGAACAGACTGGCAGCCTCATGATTAAAGAGCTGCTTTTCTATGGCTATTGATTGGGACACACACTAAGTCCGTTTCTTTCTTACAAATAAACTGCGGTACTTTTTTTTTGTTGAAGATAAATTTATTTATGAGTTTGGTTGCTTCATAACGCAAATTCAGAGACAAATCCTCATAAATCAGAAATCGCAGAGGAGGTTATGGGAAGTAATTGCTGCACGGCAAATGTTCATCAAGAGCATGAGAAAGAAGTTAGAAGTCCTGCCGCCTCGAAATACAAAGAACAAATGACTGATGAAGATAAGGAAAGGTATGAAGAATTTGAATGTACAGATTTGTTCAACAGTATTCCTCAAATCTCACTCAAAAAAAGACTGCGGGAAACTGACCTTGCTGAACTTGAAAACGATCAGAGATACTGTTTGAACCGGATTGTTTTTCCCAAAAATTAACATGCAGATGAAATAATTTGAGAAATTCTTAGAGATCTGATGTTTTTTCTTGGGTACTATATTAAATCCCTTAGCTTTGAGTGGACAGACTTACCTCGATTCCCATTCATTATAAATTATCTATACATTTGGAATTAACTTCATTAGTGTGTTGTAAGGTTAACTGTTAATGGTCTTTTCTCGGAAAATCTATATTTTTCATTCTCTGTGTGAAAGGAATTCTGTTATTCAATACAATATCTACTAATTTAGATAAATGAGTTCCCAGGAAAGCTTTACCGGGTTGAGAGATAGATTAAGATGGTTGTTGCTTTTTTGTGCTGCTATATTTGTGTGGGCATTGATTTTTTTTCAATGATAAAATAAAGAGTTAATATGAAATATCTCTTCACGTGTAGACTACTTCGTTGGTCATGTTCACCTCCATTTTATTTCATGGATTGGAACGTAAAAGATTTAATATGGTTTAGTGAATGAATAAATAAACAAAGAAAAAAAAGCGAAATAATTTTATATAACCTCACCAATTTGTAGGGAGTAAAAAAAAATTCTTTGCTAATAAAAATTCAGCTCAATCTTCTGTTCAGAGCAATGGACACTCTGAACTTATATATTTTTCTCTTAATAACTATGTTGTCTCGCAATATCCGTTATTTATTCTAATTTGATCATCTGGTCCTCAGGACTCTTGTAAGCCTCTCGAAACTCTGTTTTATACTGGTCTGGAAGGGGTTCTTGTCTTTCGTAAACCTAGATACTCTTGTTATTAATTTACAAGAAACTTTTCTACCATTTTTCTCCTTCTGAGCTCGGCGTTCTTATCAATCAATGGTAAGAAATTATAGCTCTTTTTATATGACGTCTCACCAATAAAGGGCAGTCCAGTTGGCATCGGTGTCCTATAACAATCAAGGAGCTGAATTTCCATTATTGAAAAATTTTTTATTACGGTCTTTTCACTTTGTCTGGATTTATTTTGAGGGTCTCAAGTGATTTAGGAATCTCCATTTTTTTATTGTATTCATCGTTGTAGGAGGTCGAACCTTGGAAAGTTACACCTTCGACTACAGTCTTAACCTTCACCGGTAGGACAGGAGAAGTTGTATGAATCGGCCAATTCACGAACGCAGCCTAGTCCATCGGTTAATGAAGTTAAATGACAAAATTTTTTACCTTATAATTTGATGAGCCTGCGAAAGGAGGATACTTTTTATGTGATTGCGGAGGTCTTAGAGGAGAGACGAGCACTTTAGAGAGATTGACAGGTTGATAGTCGCTCTAGGTAATAAATACAAAATTATTCTTTCTGAAGTTGATAAAGTATGAAACTCTTGAAGTTGTTTTCAATTCCATTGGTTCAGACGACCTAAAACTCGAAAACAATTCAGTTTTCTCGGTCGCTTTGAGGCGTTCGTAAGGTTTATGTTGAATATAATCTCTTTGAGAAATGGAATCTCCTGTTACCCTGCTCCTCAATTGAAGCGATGGCAGTGTTGGCTTCACTGGGAAAAATGGTCTCGCTAAATCTCTGTAAGATTTCGCGCTTCATTAAAATTGAGTTTCATGTAAAACGTAAGCAATTTTTTTTACTCTAAGCTTGATGAAATTGAAGCGAGTTTGTCAGTGTAGCCATCACTGTATGGAAGGCTTTTCTGGGCCGTTTCTTGGATATTCCATTACATTAACTATAGAGAGCAAAAAATATACTGAGATTATTCTGTGAGGGCAATGGATCTGACATCGTTCCACGATAACTGTCAGGACCTAATCATTTTGGACAGGGTGAGTTCGAGGTAACTGTGATGGAAGAAACCTTCATTGATGGTGTGGTAGGAAAGAATATTCTGTGAGGACATGTTTTGGAGAGTTAGAATATTAAAATTCGGAATTCTGAATTATAAATCGCACTGAAATTGAGGTTTAAGTCATCAATAAATCCAATAAAACCAAATAAATCCGAAATAAATACTGGTTTGATGAAACTTTTGTTTATCTAATTCAAGCGCTCTTGAGCAAGCTAAAAGAGAGAGTTTATGAAAACATGCATCGATTCAGGTTTAATCGTACTGTGAAGCTTCTAATTCTACCCAACACTAATCCTACAAGGTTTTCTATTCTTTATTAGTAATTTCGGAAATTTCTTTGGTCTCATCGGAAGGGCCTTGTTAATTGCCTGATAGCTCTCTAAGATTAGCTCATTAGTGAAAATTTGAAACGCTTCCGAGGTTTTTCTGGTGTTTGTTCAGGATTTCTAAGAGGCCATCTGGAGGTATAATGAGATCTTTCTATCACATTGTCTACTCGAATAATAGGCAAAGAAAGATTTGATTAATCTAAAGTTCGCACAACTCATCAGCATGTCTAAAATCCAACGAATCTACATTTAAAATCCCAATAATTTTTCTCTCTCCATTATCCTCATTTCTCCTTTATTTCCGTGAAATCCATTTCCAATACGTTAACATCAAGTTTGTCATCCAAAAAAAAAAAATTAATTCGAATGAATTTATTCTCTCGAATTAAGAATTTGGCCGTTATTTAGCAGATACAATATCTCTTCTCAATGGGCTGCGCTCCTACAAAAAATCAAATCTACGACGAGTCCAACCCAATCAAACCACTCGCTCTCGATATCATTCTCAATGCAAACGCAAAAACCGCTCCTTCTCTAAATGATCTCTCCTTTTCAGAAAAACTGCCCCAAAGCGCTCCTCATAGTTATTACAATCTCTCTTCAACTTTCCGCAGCAGAATCGTCCCCATCAAACTCAATCAAGTCCTCTTCCATTTCGATACGACCTCAATGCAGTTTATTTCATTCGATCTAAACACCGAAAAATGGACCACAAACAATCTTTCTGAGGCTCGTCTAGTTGAAGTGAACCAGTCAAGCAACCTTTCAGCACTAACTGACATACGAAGGCATATTCTCGATAAATTGAGCTCATATAGTATGGTTGCAGTTGATACTAATAAAATCGAAATAATCGGACCGGCTCATTTTCAATATAACATCTCTCTAAATTGCTTTATTGTGAGACCTCCGATGAAAGCCATTGGTATCAAAAAACCTTGCTTGGCATTCACTGGGCGAAGATTATTTGCTTTCTCGGGAGAACAGAAGAATGATTACGTTTCGAACTCCGAAGTTTACGATTTTAATTCAAAAACGTGGTCGACTTTGAAGGAGGTGCCGGCTCCTCATGGGAAAGGTGCTGCTTGCTGCTTTTTTGGTGATTCTAACGTGGTAAAAGTGGTTATTGCTGGAGGGTATGCGCAGAAGGACCCACTAACTGTTAGTAGGGAAATACATTTATATGACGATTATAAGCGAGAATGGAGTAGTTTTGAAATTTATCGTTCAGGAGTTGCGCAATTCCCTGGTGTAATAGATCTTTCGGTTTATATTGGAAAACGTGGGATTATTCATCTCCAGCAGATGACTGAAGAGGCGGGACATTATGAAATCAATTTTTACAACGGTCAGCTTCTCAAAGCTCCGTCAATCAAGGAAACTATCAGCAAATTCAAAGAGTTTGACATGCTTCAACTGGGCAAGGATAATCGAGAGGAAAGTGGAATGCTATTATTTGCAAAGGAACTCTATGGAGGCTCTAAAGCAGCGAAGCTCTGCCCAGACTACTATGCTCTGGTCAGCGATGATAACAACGAAAATGCACGTAAAGAGTGGTTTGCATTAAAACGCCCTCGCCAGCCACCTCGTAGTCAAGTTCTGAAGCCATAACTTTTGATTTCTTTAACATGAAATTATCTTTCACATTTCAATGAATAACATTTCAAAAGCTCCCCTATATATTATAGAAAATATTACTATGCAAGATAATCCATTGCATTTAATTGCATGTAACCTTTGCTTTTATCTTTATTAACCCTAATATTATCAATCTAGCCACCTTCAAACCCCTAAACTTGCTTTGATATTCTCCCAAATCGTATTATCGCTGATGCATCTTGATACAACTACTCTCAGATGCGATCGGTTGGTAATACAGATAATTCAGCAGATAATTGGGAAGAATCCGTCTATTTTTGAGCAGAATACAACTGACAACAAATATGAATCGATTAGCAATTAAATCACAGAATTTCTGGTGATGCTCACGGATCAGAATTTATGGGCTCGCCAACTATTTTAAGTCGCAGATTAACAAAATTATTTTATCTAGCAACAATGATTTCAAAGACAGAAGAAAGCAAAATCTCAACTAAGACTGAAAAGTCCTCCTCTGCACTTGGGACGTTCCCTAAGACTGAGGAGAAGTTGGCCAAGGCTTATGCAAATATAGCAACGTTATTTTCTACCCTTCCAAAACCTAAACCCGGAGAATGGCTCTACGAGCACAAAGAAGCCGGTCAAACATTCGACCAATTCTACACGAGCGGATTTCATCAAGTGACTCCGAAGCAGAAAACGATTTACATCCAACCTTTAGAGACAGAAGTGGGGCCAGACATGCTGGAAGTTTTTCAGAAATTCTTGACGGCTTACTTCCCTGGAATGAGTATCAAGATAAACGACTACATCAACGTAGAGAAAGAAAGAGAGTTTGAATCTCGAATTAATGAATATACGAACAAGAAACAGTATCATGCTGGAACGATCTTGACGATCCTCAAACGGAAGGTGCCCAAAGATGCCTATTGTGTGATAGCATGCTCTATGACGGACCTTTATCCTAGAGATTCTTGGAATTTTGGTAAGAAAATTTTCTTGTTTATTGTGAACTGACGGTATTTAAAATTATAGTGTTTGGGCTGGCTTCATTGAAAGAGAGAGTCGGTGTTTTCTCATTTGCGCGATATGATGAGAGCTTCTTCGATGAGAGCCTTCCCCCTACCGACCCTGGTGTCATTATCTATCGCTCTTGCAAGGTAAAAAAAAATTTGGAAGTTTGGTGTGAATTAATATTTGCGAATGATTAATTAGGTGATGGCCCATGAAATTGGTCATATGTTTGGTATTAAACACTGTGTGCATTACAGCTGCTTGATGAATGGCTCTAACCATGCTGAAGAAGCCAGCAAGAAGCCGGTTGAATACTGCCCAGTTTGTCTCCGCAAACTTCAGACGAATCTTAAATTTGATTTAAGAGAAAGATATATGGGCCTCGCAAAATGCTTTGAGGAGCTATCGGGCTCATTTAAACCTCATACGGACTGGTATTTGAAAGCATATTTAAAAGCAGTCGAGGCTTATTCAAAAGAAAGTAAGGAGAAAGCTTCAACGACAATTAAGGAAAATCTAGAATGAGAAAATTTTTTGTATCCAAGTTGAAGAAAGAAATTATAACTTTCTTCATAATTTTCTTTTGTTGTCATTTGCTATGTCTCAAAGCATAAATATCATATAATATCATATCAAAAAAGCGCTTGTCTGCAACTCATTAGAAGCCTTCACAAGTATTAAATCACCAAAACTAGCGATTCAGCCTTACTCAAAGGATATTCAGAGGTCGCCAGGTGATATAACCTCCATTAAGAAGCATAGATCAAATGGAAACGTTCTCGGTCTGGCACTTATCAAATTTATTCCCTATTACTCTCATTAAAGCTAGTTTCTGATAATTACAAATCTCTTCTGTTTTTTTGCATTACTTTTGATTCCAAAAAGAGAGATTTCTGCTTACAAATATACAGCCCAAGAGTAATAGAACTTTATAAAAAGCTCTTTCGATTTTAATAATCTCAGTTTATGTAAAGACATCCTACAACCGCTGCTCATGCTTTTGATTTCATCCAAAGAGTGCTGAGCTCTATTCAAAATGGTTCCAGAAGCAGAGATTAGTTACAGGTCCTAGCCATGACTAAGCATAATAGAAACTCCTAATTTACCTTCGAAAATTCCCTGGAAATCATGAACAAGATTATAATTCGATCCATCATATACTGTGATATTTCCATTGTCATCACCGATCGCAATCTGATTATTTGATATGCTCCATGAGGCTGTTCTCACATTTTCTGTGCCATTATTAATATAAAAATGATAAATTTCATTTTATAATTTACGTTTAATTTCATGTAAAGGGGCAACTGTGTTTCGGATGTCGAATATTCTGTAATAATTGTCTCCCAATACAGCGACAATGTTTGGCTGAGGACTCCAGTTCGCTCCTTTGATTTGGTCTATCAGCAATAGGAATTTCACTCACAACTTCTCTCAAGAGTTACCCAATATTTTTATTCGAGAAATAACAGAAGACGAGTAAGATATTCTATTTATTCTTTTCAGTGTCCGTCCGTCATGCAGATCAAGAGAAAATCCGTTGACAAATGAAATAACATTGCTTTCTCGGCTCCATTGGAGATCAAAGATCTTCTCAGAAGCATCTGTGAAGATAATCTAAGCATTAAAAATGAAACTTGAATTGCTTACCTATTGAGTCAGAAACGAGCGCTCTTCCCTCGAAATCGAATAGTCTCAGAGTTGTATTTGTTATCCCAAGGAGGCTTGCTCTATCAGGATTCCAGACCAATCCTCCTAACCCACCCTATAAAATTAGCTCCGATTACTATACTATATTCCTCGGTGAATAATGAGGACCTCTAATGGGTTCTGGAAGCTTCTAGTTTTTTTACAGTTATTGCCATTGCTCCGAAGGCAGTGTATTTCCTATATTAGTTGAGAAGTTTTCTCTTAGCATTGGAGTTACGATCAAATCTTGGTTTTCAACAGCAATTTCTCCATTAGGATTAACGTCGTAGATATGGTTCGGGCTAGCATATTAATGCTTATGAGGAAGGGTTTCAATTCTTCGAAATTTTTACCTTATATTTTGAATTTTTTCAGTTACTTTCAGTTTCCTATGATCCAACAAATATAAATCATTTTTCACTTTAATGCATAGCATTTTCGTGTTGGGTAGCTGCTTGAGACCGTGAATTTTACCTATCATAAATGAAATATTCTTAATTAAATGAAATTCAAAGGAAAATTAAGTATTACTTCTCCATTCGGTTATCTGGGAAGATTCGCAAGATTCAAGGTCAATCAACTTGACATAAGTTTCGTTCTCGCTTTCGCAGATGATTGATATTTTTTCAAGAGATGGTTCGGTGCCTTGGAATACATGATAAAATCAACTTTATCATTATCTAAAAGCATACTCATCAAGTCGCCGTCACTAATCTCGTACACTTCTTTATTTATTTTTTCCTCCTCATGCTGTCCATTCTCTACTAATTCTGATTATATGTAAGTTCAAAATAACTTTCTTGGTCATACTTGGCTGGACAGTTTCCTCCAGGATTGGCTTGCTGTCAGGCTCTTCATCTAATACTATGTCTTTCAGATGTGGCCTCTTCTCAGGAGCTTTTTGTAGCATATTAAACAACAATTTTTTCATCTGGGTCGAATTTTGAGAATGACTCGAGCTTTCTTCAAGAATTCCTTTCAGCAACAGAGTATAATGAATATCATCCTCAATCCCTGTCTGCAAATAAGCAAATAGCTTCCTGTCTATCCCAAGGCACTCGAGAACCACCAAAGCCAACGAATACACGTCGATAAGTCCAATATCCAAAGCAAACTCCTCTAAATTATTTAACATCGTTAACTCTGGTGATAGATAGTTCTGGGGAACAGATTGAAGGTAATTCAAATAGCAACGAGCATTTTGTTCTTCTTGGTTCAGCGATACATAAGGGAACGTGAGCCTCGAAACAAGATAGACGTCTTTTGCTTGATCATAGTAGATAGATTCAGGATTGAGAGTGCCATGAGTGATTTGAAAGTAGTCTCGAGCGTAAATAAGGGCAGATTTGATGTCATTGAACATCTTAATCACATTGATTTCTTTCTTTTCAATGAGTAGTTGTTTAAGACTTGGATGATATGGAAAAACAACGAAAAGCTTCGAATCTCTGAGATCGAGATCACAGTCAACGATTTTCAAGAGATTAGCGTGCTTAAATTTCAATTGTACAAAAGCTTTTCTGATAAAGGATTCAATTTTGAGAGCCGAATCATCTTCGTGGGCTTGATTCTGTGAATCAAAAACTTTGACGAGATAGGCAGTCTCTGTGCCACTTTTCGTGGCTCGGAAGAGCACGCTTGTTTTTCTTTTTTCTAAAAGAGCGAAATCAGTGTACTGCTTGAGTAGCTTTTCATGGAATAAGCCACTATAATCAGAATCCTGCATAGGCTCCATTCAGCTGATTAGTTTAGATTTATTGGGAATATGAATTTAATTAAGGCATTAAATCTAAGACCCTCAACTAGAGCTCATATGATTACAATTGAGAAACTTCTAGGCGAGCTATAATTACTTTCTGAAGTGGGAAGATATGGCTCTCGGCTTAATTCTGAATTATTTTTGTCTGCAAATCCGAAGAGCATGTAACATATCGTAGATTACTATTATACAAGCAAATTGCAGATCTCTTTCATCCCATCCAAAGTATCTTATTATATAAATAATTCGGTAGACGTATTGGCAAAACTTGAGGATAAACTTTCTCAAGAGTTTAGAGAAAGCTTTCACTGTCGTTCTTACATATTCAGTTGAAGAATTTCGTATGGTCTTGTAGACGGCGCGCACTTCAAGCTAGATAACAACTAAGCATTTGATGAGCAACTCTTTTCCGACTATAAATATTTTAAAGACCTCCTTATCGGAGAACAAAATCTACACTATATTGGATGAGGCATCTTCCGAGTAATGATGAATTCATGGAAACAAAAACCAATCGATTATTCAAACATTAATTCTATCTGACTTTCGAAAATGTTGCCAATCAGATATTTTTCATATATATAATCTCACTTCAATCTTCAAATGTTTAATTAGAGACATAATTTAAATTAGAGTTTGACCTCAAATTAGAATTTTTTGCTTTGCAAGAAAAGTAACTCCAATTTTCCTTTTCCTCAGCAAGCACTCAATTCGAACCTGGCAAAAATGATCGACTCAAACCGAACGGATATTTCTACTCATTCGTTGAGTGATGTTCCTAACGAATTCCTTTATGACTTTTATTTCCGATTCAGATTGTCTATTCAAAGTATCAAGGCTAAACAACTCGAACGCAAAGAGGCTGTTGGAAAGGAAATTCAAATTTTTTAGGCTCCCTTCCTTCTCCTTCCCTTTGTTGCGTTCATTTTTAAATTTCTACCTAATCTCTATTAAGTTTTTTTTTCCCTGCTATACTTTTGAGGATAGCATAATTTCAATAACACAGAGCAACGCTTATAGGCATAAAATTCATCACTTTGCATCTAATCTTTCTCTTAGAAGGCTAATCTATATATTTTATTCTGAGTTTCTCTTATAGCCAATGAATAATTGAGCACAATTCTCATTTGAGTATAACTTTGAAGTTTAAACGGGTCTCAAGGAGTTGAGAATCACAGTTTGAGACCTTTTACCCTGTTTGGTGAGACAGGCTGGTCGTATTGAGTCTTTTGCACTGACTCATTTAAATAAATTCTAATTAAATTTGATTTTACCAGAATGTTCAAATTGTCATCGATATTCCTCTTAGCCCTTCTCACCTTTGCATGTAAAGTTTTCAATGGAGCTTATTATTCCTTACTGAATTTAGGCCGCGCAGTTTACGAGGAGAATCCGCAATACTATTTATTCGCAGAAGACACAAATACAACTTTACCTACAGAACTTAGCCTTGACAAGCTTAACTGGCCTACCTACCGTATATTTTCCACGAACAAGGGCACAAAATTTAATTGTTTCTTAGCTACAAAGTTTAGCTTCTCATTTTGGATGCAGATCACGAAAGCCCTCGATTTTACTCTAGAAGAGAATATATTCGTGGTCCTATATCATCAGTTCGTAGAAGATGAGGGGATCGGTATTTCTTGGGAAAGCGTGAAAAATGCTACTAATGATATTCAGTATCACCTCAAATTCGATTCAGTATCTGTTCCCAGCGACGACAGTCCACTTGCAATCATTGATGCAGTAATTACTTATATTTTGTCATTCACCTTATTCTACTCAGTCAAACTATAGCAACTGGTTCTTCATCGCTGCTCACTATGAATTTCCTGAGGATGAGTCTCAGAGTACAGTTACGATATGCACATCGTATCGTTTCCCAATCAGTAAGAGATACACTTACGATGGCATGAGATTTGTCGCTGAAAATCCAACGCTTGTGCTCAATGAGGACATTCAATGGAGACACTTTCGATATTATACCTTCAATCCTGATGATGATAGTTACGCTTTGTTCCGAGCAGGCTCCGAAATAAGTAAAATGGCAGAAAATATTGGACTTACTGAATATAACATCAGAATTGGTGCTCTGGCTCAAATTTGTCCCAGATGATATAAAGCCAAATCAGAAGGTCTACGATTTTGGAATGAATAACACTGTTTATGTTGGTAACCTAACCTTTTTTTCGACAATTACTTAAAGTATATTAACAAATAGGTAATACGTACACGGCCGAAGATACAGTAGATAGCGACATCTCGATTGTATTTCTTGATAATAAAACGAACTCTAACGGTTCATATTTTAATCAAATTAGGCGTCCTCAGGATCCTCTCAACAGCAATATCCTGCAGGGAATTATTTCTCATCTGTGGATCGGAGAACTACAGCCTATGTGGATTTCCTAACTGATGAGTGGACATTTTTATGTTGGATATGGATCGAAGCAACTACTCCTACAGATTCTAAACTTTTCACAATAAGCGTAAAAATTTTTTTCCCCTCATTGCTCTGGACCTAAATCGCATCCTCAAAATCTAGAGTAGTATCCGGGATCGCGAGGGTAATTTCACCATGTACTTCACAAAAAGTTCTTCCAGCTACGTTCCTTTTTTTAACATTTTTGATGGAACCGACAGCGTAAACTCAACCACAACAACATTAGCGATAGGTAAGATGCTTCGTCAGCAGGTTTTGTTACAACCATTCTATTAGTCCCAAGTCGATGGGTTTTCTTAAGAATGTCTGTTATTCCACTCCAGCAAACCAGTTTTGAGAGCAATAGATATACTGCAATCAGATTGACTACCTACGACGCCGATAGTGCAGTCAATACAGATCCTGGACTCTATGTTGTGGAAACGACCGTATCGATTCTCCTTCCCAAAGTCGTATTTGGAGGATTTCAAGGCACTCTGAAGGATATTAGAATGTTTTCAGGATCTGTCGCGAGAGAAAGAAGTACGTTCTCAGACTGCGCTCTAAGTCTCGGAGCTTCTTACATTCGAAACGTTCCAAATGAAGCAGTCACTCATGTCAACAACTCGTTTTGCGTGATCTGTGCATCCAAACTGCTCTATCCTGAAAAAGGAATTTGTACCGATACATGCGACGTCCAGTACGCTTCTGATTCAGAAACGCATACTTGTCGGTTCATAGGAATTCTCCAGACGACTTCATTGTCTGTGGGCTGTTATGCAGGTTGTAGCTCTTGCTATGCTTATGATTCACAGACCTGCGTTACTTGTGACAATTCTGGTTCTTTTTCATTTGATTCTTACAACGCTGCCTGTGTTACTGCTTGTCCCACAGGCTTTGTTAGTGTGAGTTCCGGAGGCAGCAGTAGCAGCAGATATGTTTGTGTTCCTTTGGAAACGCAGCTTCTGACTGCGACGTTGAAGAATGAGTCAGAGACGAATCTCACTGTGACTTTCAGTTCACCAATAGGTCTGATTCAAGACACATTAAACAACAATACCGTGCTGGTTACCATGACTTACTTGAATAACCCTGATAATTTCACTTACACCGTTGAGCTTATCAATGCCACAACTATTTTCATCAACGTTACATACACCCAGTCAGTGCCGGCTCGGTTCATTACAGTTACATTCAAAGATCCCAGCGTAATCAAGACTGCAAATGGCATTACTTTGGATAGCAATTATCATATTTTGCAACTCTCCGCTCCAAATAGCTACTTTCTCCCCGTCGAAGAGAACGTCAAGATTGACGACATCAGAAACACGGTGATAATCCTACTATGCTGCGCATTAGTGTTTGCTTTTCTGTTTATCTACACGGGCAACGCCTGGATTATCTGGTCTATCATCGATGTCTTCCAGCTGCTTAACTACCTCCTCTATTGCAATTTTGATTTCCCTCCAAACATCTACACAGTGTTTGATCTCTTAGGAATATTCAACCTGAGATTCATTCCAAGTGTACTGTCTATTGACACCTTTCCAAACCAAGAGCCACCACCCACTCTCCCGATATTCCAGACTACAAGCTTCCTTTACAACGGAGCAAAATACATCATTCTGTATATCGCTATGATTCTCGCTTTCCTTATCAGTTATTGCCTCACTCTCATTAAATGGAAAGACAACATTTTCAAAAAGAAGATTATGAAAGCACATTTAATCGTGAAGATCATAGTCCTTCGTCTGTACCTCTTCACGTACCTTGAGCTTGCCATGATGTTTCAAGTACAGATTAACAACCCCGACTTCGAGAACCAATGGAACATTCTCTCATTCGCCCTCGCTGTCTTTTTCGCTATTGGTTCCACAATATTTCTTCTGTTAATTATGTGGTCCGTGCAAAAAAGGTTCGGTGAGAGGAGTGAAGTTAATGCAGAAAGCTCTGTTATGGATCTGCTAGAGGAGTATGATTTGAGCACTGTGATTGGGAGGAACTTTGCATTCTTTTTACTTATTCGAAAAATCCTGACAGTGCCTATTCTGCTTTATCTCTTTCAATATCCGGTTTATCAAATGGGTCTTATGATTAACCTCACATTGAACGTGTCACTTTGGATTGTTGTGGAGAAAATATACAAAAAATTGTTCTACTTGGTGGTCAATCTCGTCTTTGAGTTTGGAATACTCGCTATTTACGTCATTATGTTCTTTTTAAAGGTGCTAGAACAATTCAGCACAAGTACCACAAGCACAGATGACATGGAAGAGTCAATCGGATGGGCTGTCGTTTATATAGTGATATCAATCATCAGCATCTTTATCTTTTTTGGCGCACTGTTCTCATGCAACTTGATGTACCGCCTGATTGTTTACTTGCGAGCAAGAAATGCGAAGAGGGAAGTGACTACACACACCACGACTGAAGGGGATGCTCTAGCGGATAGGACAGCAAGAAACATCTTATTAGGCGATATTGAGCTTACGAATACAGAGTTACAAAAGGCTGCCAAAATGTTGGATTATGCTGGTGAGTCTCCAGTATCTCCCAAGAAAGAAAAGAGGTCAAAAACAACTAACAAAAAATAGTTGAAAACAAAATATTATGTTTTATAACCCTCTCTTTGTTTGTAATGCTTGTAAGAGGAACATTTTTTTTTTTGGGTAATTTCCCCGTTAGCGCTTATTCCAAAAGAAGACAATGCATAAGGTTTGAGGGCTGTTAAAAAATTTACTATTAGTTTCTTGTTATTAGACATTAAATAAGTAGGCTCGCTATGAAAAAAGAAAAAATTTCATATACGTGTTAAGCGCCACCACCATTCACATCAAATTTTGCGTTTAGACTTAGTCATATTTAAGAATAATTATCCTGTGACCAGCTTTCTTATCGATTTATCATTTGAGTGACAACAGGACAACGAAAAATAATCGCTGATCGTGGGTGTTAGTCGAATTTTGATTCAATGACTAAGAAATCTTAACCAATCTCATTTTCACTCGCTCCAAAATGTCCTGAAAATTTATTTCGTGAATAGTAATCTTTTACAATAGTTAGCTGTGATAATAAGGAAGAAAGAAGAAATACACTCTTCCTGTTTAAACTCCATAGTAAGGATAGTAAAAAATAAAAGAGGTAGCACACAATTTTATGAATTATATTTATTTTTGTTAAGTTAATCCTCTAACAGCTCCACCAGTTTCTTGAATAAACTATACACATCTGCAGGATGATTCACATAATAATTAGCGTTCGAGGGCTTCTTCCCCACAGAGACCGTAACAATATCAGCATTCTAATTAGAACATTAGTTAATCACTGGCACTCACAAGAACGATCTATACTTCTGCAAGAATTCCTTCTTGCGCCAACGCTGGTACATCTGTTAGCTTCAGATACATCTCCTCGTCAAGCGAGTCCGCTCCGATACAGAGCACAAAGTCTATCGGACCTTTTTGTAAGCTCGATCTTGCAAGCACAAGGTCTGTCGCGATGCCCTTTATCAATAAAAAATCCATTTATTTCAACAAACTCTTTGAAGGAAACCCATTACCTTATTAATTCCAAGAGGCTTCACTTCAATCCACGTGTCTCCACATAGAATTTCCACATAATCAAGGAACTGAAGAACTTCTTTCAAATGCGATTTCATCTCTTCGACTTGAATTTCTCTAATTGGTGTTTTCACATTCTCAAAATTCCAGCATATCGAGCTTTCTTTGCATTCGATGCGGGTCCCTTCGGTTCTTTTCACATAGTTCTGCATGATTTTATGCACAATTGTCTTGAATGACCAATCAACGGGGAAGAGTTGATGCCATGCACTCTCCCTACTCACCTTATAAAGAAACCCATTCTCTGCAAGGATTGAAACCATGCTAAGGTGTTCGCTTAAGTAATTCAACCGATCAGGTCTCTTGCTTGAAATTATGTACAACTGCCCATCCACTGCCTTTGAAATTTTTCTGATCAGCTCTATCTGTTCTTTCGAGATTAATCTGATAGCTTTTGCGTCTTGCTGAGTGCTCATTCGTCTATCATTGGATGATTGAGGACTAAGCAGTACGTTTTCATAGTTAATGATGATGAGACTGTTCTTTGCTCTGGTAAATAATTCTCCAACTTGACTATAATCGAGCTGTCGATATTGATTAGACTGTGCAATCACGTTTACGATCTCTCTATCTTTAAAGGACATCAGATTCATCGATGATTTTATCGATATGAGCTTCGATAGGTCTTGGGTGATCAGCTCAAATCTGTTCCAAGCTGTGCATTTCTGAATCAATTCCTTATCGATATTGAGAATAACCTCTTGGTCCTCCTTTGGTTTTGCTAATGCCTCTGAAACAATCTGAAGCACCTGCTTTTTATTGTGAGGGTTCACTTTCATTACAATATTCAAGTTTTTCTGGTCCAAGGTCCATATGCTCCTCACTATTGCTGCTGGGCCAGAGCACCTCACAAGAACATACTCAAATGCTGCAAAATCGGCTGTTAGCGTCGTTGCAAATGAGAAAAATATCGAGGCTGAGCTCACAAAGGCATATTTTTCATACTTCGTACAATCACTAAAAACTTCGATGCTCGAACCTATCTGCTTATGAAAAAGCGTCTCATTTATCTTGACTATCTTGTGTATAACCGTATTTTTGTATTCTGAGATCACCGGTGCTGATGTTTCATTAAGTATTCTCCCTTTCGATTGAAGAAGTAACAATTTGTATTTCCTGTGAGAGTTCATTACAAAAAATTCCATCATCGCGTCCAGAAAAGCCGCGAGGGCTTCAGAAGGATGAAAATGCGTCACACAAAGCAGAACAATGCAGTTCAAAAACTGCTCTTTCACCCTTTCTTCAGTCTTGACGTATTCGCTCTCTTGCAAGATAGGCAGGATCATCTGTGGTTCGATCGATCGGTTAGAAATATACAAGTATACCCTGCGCCCAAAGTAATTCAGAAACAGATGTCCGCCTTTCTCGCTGCTGAATTTCAAGCTAAGGATTTTTGAACAGACAGTATAGAATGCTTTCAAATATTCAATGGCGTTAAAGCAGATCATATCGCAGCAGAGAACAGATTTCACGAGTTCTTCTTGATGCTCAATGGCAGAAAAGGCTTCGATGGATGGAAATGGCGTTTCAAAAATGAAGCCAATGACTTGCTTTGGATCACTGAGTGCGATGTATTTCGGCACCAGCAATAAATGATAATCATTGATGAGGATCTCGATGTTGCTGCTTTCTTCTCGATACTCGAGGAGTTTATCGGCAAAGATCTGATTGACACGTCGATAGGACTCAATTAACGTAGACTGATCAATTCTGCTGGCCTGCTCATGGATATTGTAAAATGTATTGAAGAGCAAATTTTGGCAGTAGCCGTCAATGTATTTCTCTCTCAACTCAGCGGGTAAAAAAATTGGCACGGCTTGATAATTTTCTTTGAGAATTCCTTCTAATTCATGCTGATATTCATCCGGAACATCCACACCAACCCATCCGAAGAGAGTTATGTCCTTCGATCGTTCAACTCCAAAGAAATGGATCATAGAAGCGTATAAACTATAGTTGACCTCAATTTCCCAGCGTTTTTCTTTAGTGGGCTCTGCTTGGTTGAAGGTGATGATGAAAGGCAGCCTACACGTAGCCACAAGAACCTTCGCCTGAATGGTGTCCTTGACTTTGCTCAGCTGCTGAGCGGAGAAATAGTTGTGTTCTTCGAAAGCTTGAACTAAGGAAAGAGATTTGTCCTTCACGATTTTCTTCTCCGCAGTCATTTTGTCATAGATTTTAGTGAATATATCATCCTTAATTTCAATATTTTGAAGAAGAGATTTCGTTCGGATTGTAACGGGAATCGTTTTCTGCTTGTCGAAATCCTCGCGAAAATAGGGTTTTCTCATTGGTTGCAACTTCTCAAGGTCGTCATCCCTATTATGGCGAACCTTTTTGTAGGCTTCGATATTTTTCACTATCTTTCGCGCATTATGCATCTGAGTGGACTCATCGCTCTCAAGTAATTCTCCTTTTCCTTCTTCAGCACTGTCTTGCATGTTGGGAACTCGAGGACTTTCATCAGATCTCAAATCACTGCTGGAGAAAGATTCATCTGACTAAGCATGGTTATATATTATCAATTGTCAATCATAAATACAAAAGAGAAATCTTGTGCTGCTTTGAATGGATTGAAATCGTCATCGCTCTCTTGAACTCTTTTCTTCACTTTGCCGATTCCTAAAAGGTATAATGCCCTCTATTCAAAAGCAGGAGCTAAATATCATACCTCCAGGTAAAATATCGTTGGACAAGAATTTCTGTAAGACGTTCTCTGACACTGAGAATGACCCTTCGGAGCATTCGAGGATCACTTTGAAATAAAGAACTCGGTACAAGCGATTTTCTGCGCAAGGGAGATTCTCCCACCGTTTCAATTGGTTGTCAGCTGAAAATATGGCAAATTTGAATTCAAGCTTCGCTCCTAATCATTTTGGTTTGATACTCGCTAAATAAGTGTATGTACCTTTCTTAAGTAAGATAGGTCTTGTTGACATCCAAAATGGATATAGTTCAGGATTTGTAGTAAGAGAAATAGCTCTATTTGGATCCCATGCACCTAGCTGAGGGAGATTTCCGATAAGTTTGACCTGTTCTGACAGTTGGGTGTAGAATTTGACTTTAAAGTGAACCTCGAATAGATGTGCCATCGGTAAATCACTTTTTCAATATATATATCTATTCTACTGATGCTTCTATTTTGAATCGGTAAGAATAATTTTTATATCTCGGAATAGCGGAATAGTAAAGAACGATCTTTCCTCGTTAATTAATTCGTTTAAAAATTCAACTGCACAAAATTGCAAAGTATTTTGCGCTTCTATCGTGCTAATTCGTTAGGGTAACGACTTTATCACCTAATTCTGGTGAAGTGAATTCATTTTAGTTGCTATAATTCTCTATATACTGAAAAAGTTCGATCAAATAGGACCTCATTAAGAGAAACCAAGTATTGCAACTTAGAATACTTAGATTGCGGCTCATCGGGGAACCTTGTACTTATTTATGTCAGAAATTGGCTGGTTCTATGGTTTATCTGTTCAAAATTTGTTTGGGTGTCAAAGTTGTCATAATTTGCCGCCTTAAAATTCAGAAGAACTCCCCGAATGAAAAACCAAAGAATTTAACTGTAATAAAGAAACCATTCTATAACTTGAGTAGGCATTTCTTCTTTGGAACTACTGTGGCGGCTTGATGCTTAAGATCGATCCTTGCTGAGTAAAGCATCGCCCTGCTATTAACGTTTTGAATCGTATATCTCATTGAAAGTACGCACTTTAATCAGACGACTGTATTGTGACTATTCTGACTACGTACAATGAAAACGACGAATTAGTCTTTGAATAAGTTCGATTAGTTTAAGCTTCCAAATGAGCGAATTGAGGGATTCAATTACCCCATAAGTCTTGCAAGACCTTGGTTGTTGATGCTGATCAGCGCCAAAGAGCAATCCATAATAGATATTCAAATTTCATTTAGTTTTCTTTATTGACGAATCATTTAGGAAGGTTCGCAGTCTGCTTGAAGCTAACACTAAGCTTTGCTATCAGATACGGAATAGCAAAAAAAACCCTTAAGAACAAAAAAACTTTATTTTCTCGAAAACGTTATTGTCTAAACCCGACGAGAAAGACGGAGTTTGCAATCGAAAGAGAAAACCTACATCGCAGAAGCTAATAAAAGAGGAAAATTTTCAACAAACAATGAGAAAACTTTCTTCCTTGAAATGCATTCGCATTCGTAATCTTCAATTTCATTTCTTGCAAAAAAGGGATAAATTGAAGATGATTTGCTGCCTATTGGCTCCAAATGGTCATCTAGGTTAAATATGTTCCTAATAGATGAATCAAACAGAAAAAAATTTTCGTCTCATAGCATCAACCAAAACTCCTATGAACAAATCTACGATAAATTTGGGCTAATTCCATGTTATTCATGAAGAGATACCTCCTCTAATGTACTTTTCATTTGGTCTTTAGCGAAGTAGAAATTTCTTTTCTTTCTCTTGAAGGCTATTTCGAGCCTTATCAAATTGATAACTCCTTAGACGCTTATTTAATTGGATTTCAAGCTCAGAGTTATAATCTCAAATTAACAAAAACAAAAAAATCTCTCACTCGCTAGTCTGGGTTTCTCCAGCCGAGCGGACTTTACCTTCACTCAAGGGAAATGAACAACGATAATTCGATGAAATTCCATTAATCAAAAGGTAAATTACTAAATTCCAACAAAAAATTAATGATGATACAATTTCTTGCCCCGAATTATTATGAGGGTAGCAAAAGAATTCTGCTTTACTGACAAAACAACATTCTCTTGACTTTTTTTTAACTCAATTCTATAGGTTCAAACTAAGAGGAGCTGCTCGCTCTTTGCAACCTTGGTTTCCAGATTTTCCGCAACAAAAATGTTGAGGTAAACATTGTTTGTCTGCTATGAAACTGGAGAGCACAGGTGATGCAACTTTTCGTCGCTATTATGAATCTTACGTGATTCGAAACCTTTACGCAACACTCTGACAAGATCTCCAGTCTCTTCAAAATTTTTCTTTATCTCTTCCTGTTTGATCAAATTGACTAATTTGACTCCAGGATGATTTGAGAGATATTACGAAGAGTGAATACAGTAATAAAGAGGAGCGTTTACAAGAATAGCAACTATGGATAAAAATTGATACATTACTTACTGTTTAATTAATATTTTCAATACTTTGTAAAGGATATTGCATAATTTTTATTAATTGTATTAAAATTTTGCATTCGCTTAGAGCGAAATCCTAACAATTTTTCTTTCCAAGTTCGAGTTAATTGTAGAATAGCGCATTGTTCAAAATTTTCAAAACTGCGCAATATTGTGAAGTCGGGCTTTGGAAGGTATATTTTTGGGGTCAGGTAACCTTTGTTAAATCATTCAAATCGATTCGTCTTGCACTTTACTTAAGTTATCCGAAATTTTTTCCTAACAACAGCCACGCCTTCATATTCTCACCTTGACAATATAATATATTTAACCTTTTTTTTGTTTTACCTTACATCAAGAATCTCTCTCCAAAAATCCAATTCCAGTCAGTCAACAGAAATCAGAGAACAAGTGACAACTATTTCGCAACTTTCGTAGGAAAGGAGTCTATTCAGCCAAGCTCAATACAACATTTCCATAAGAAGTCATTCAATTAACAGCCCAATACTCACAAAAATCTTCCAATTTCGAACCAAATAAATTTTCCAGCTTTGTAATAGAAATAAATCTAAATCTCACCAGAACAAAGCAATGTTATCCAAGTTCCTTGATGATTTGACTGGCATTGAAACTGTATTAAACTCCAATCCTTCGAAAGATACAAAGCTGGAACCTATCGAGAAAGTCTGTCCTAACACTCCCAACCTCACATCATCTGACGAAAAATACCAAAAATTTTTTGAATTCAGAAAAAAACTAGCAATGACTTTGGACGAATCGTTCATTTACTACACAAAAGCCTTCGCCATGATCTCGAACACAGAAGTACTCTCATCCTCTCAATTTCCACAACTAATCTGATTATCTCTACTCTAGTCATCCGAAGGAGATTTAATTTTACTCGCTACTACAGTTAAATCTGGGCCCACCCAACTTTTCTTGTTCAACTTCGAGAAAAAGCAATACATTTCAAAACTATTAATCAAAGTGCCTAAAGATTCAGGCTTCGGGATGAAAGCTAGTTCTTCTGTTAAAGTTTCTTCACAAGGGACTTATGTCGCGGTGTGGAGTCGCCGTATGCTGCAGTTCGTATTTATAGATTCCAATAAACGCCTTTCTGCGATGGGAAAACCACTTCAGTTCGAATATATCTCCGATTGTGAATTTTACCAGGATGATATTTGTTTGGTCTCAAAAGAAACACTCGCTGTTCAGTTAGTGTCATTGCGAACTTTGAAGGTGCTCATGAACTTCACGATCAAGCAGCAAGTCTACAAATCAGCCCTGATAAATCACTTGAGCTGTCATTTTCTGTATAAGAATCAAGCGATTTTGCATATCCATGCGTCTAAATCAAAGCTGGAAATAAACCAAATTTTCCTTTCAAACAGAAAACAGAAACCTCTCTATGCGCACACGAAGCTTAATTCTTATTTCTGTCATGACTTTCAGTTTTGTAAAGAGCTGGGAATTCTGGGGATTATCCTACATGAGCAAGCGATCGAATTGCATCAATTCGAAGGCAAAAAGAATCATCTTAAGCTAATTCCCAAAGTCACCATAAGATTTATGCATATCAGAGACATATATTGTCTTCGATTTGACATCGTTAACAAATTGGTACTCTTCAATCAGGAGAGCAATTGCCTCTGCGCAATTCCATTACAGTCTCAGTCAAATCAGTCGCTCAATATTTTCAAAGTCAGAGTGGTTTCTGGACTTGAATATCCACTGGGTTTTGAGGTCGTTAACGATAATCTGTATGTGTTTAGAAGTAATGATGTGCATCAGTTTAAAATTAAAAAATTTGAATTCCATTCTGAATCAGGCTCAGGGTGTCAGACATGGTAGCGTTCCTAACTTCAGGAGATTTTTTTGGCCCTCGATAATTTAAACTAGTATAAACTTGATGTAGATGTGCGCGTGTGTGTTTATTAGTTGAAATTTATACGCTTTCAAGCAAGATGTGTTCCTCTTTCAATAATGGGTTTCTTGCTTTACTGAAGACTCTATTCTTTGAATCCAATTCATGAATCGAACACATCTAATTAGAAAAAAGTCTGTATTCAATCAAATGGCGATAATTTGGCTAATGTTTCATGAAGACACTCCCTTAGAGGTCTAAATTTTGGAGCTATTCTGGCTCGAGAAAATATAATACAAAAAAATTTTTCTGAGCATTTATCAATGAAATTTTCTCTCACTGGGATTCCCTTTGCTCCTATCGTTTATACTTCTGGGTCAAAATTCAATGACTTTCAGAATTTTCTAAAAGAGATAGAGCTTGATCCAACCTATCATTCGTCCGGCATTATCAAGGTAAAATTAGCAGGAAATTAGTCTGAAGTTGGCTTCATAGGTGATTCCTCCTCCAAGATGGAAAGCACGCGGTTCAAATGACCTATCCGAGGTCAGCCAACTGACTATTCCTCATACCCAGAAACAGAAATTTTCTGAGGTTGGCGAAGGTGATCAAAGAATTATGGATCTCGTGTTTTTGTTAATTAAAAATCTAATTCCTCTAGGAGCCTACGAGCTAAGAGAAAAAGAAATTAAAGAGCTTACAATCATTGAATTTCAGAAACGGTCCAATGCATTTGACTCAATTTTAAACGAAGACTTGATAAACGCTGGGGAAGAAAAAGTTTGATTCGATACTAGAACACCAGCAATAAATGCTAATTTTTTTTTTATAGTTTTGCGAAAGGTTTCTCCCTCTTCGTCCTTGGCTGGGCAGTGAAGTATCAAGCACTTTATTTGACACAGGAGTGAAATGGAACCTATCTGAGCTATCTGAGATTAATAAGTAAATCGTCAATTTCTCAAGTCGTTTTGAGAAGTTATCAGGAATAAAGAAGATGAGGAAGCTATTTCGAGTGCCAAAGGGTCGTCGAAGCTTCAATTCGGCAGCTGCGGATCAATTATTAATTGGCGCCAGTCAACCAAAACAGGCTTCAAACTTGTTTTCCATCACCATGGCAAACCAAGATGTTGGTTCGGGATATCGAGATCAAAATGCAAGCTTTTCCAAAAGGTGATAACTGAAGAGTTTAGCTCTTTTGCTCAGGAAAATGAATCAAAAAATTTGTTTGTGACTCCTCAACGGCTTCATAAATTGTGCCCTAACCTCAAAATACTCAAGTAAATGGCAGAAAGCCAATCACTTCTCACAACTTTATTTAACAGAATGGTTCAATTCCCTGGAGAGTTCATCGTTATTTATCCCAAAACCATGTATATGACCTTCGACCTGGGTTTCAATATTTCTGAAAGCGCATATTATTATCGCTCTGAGAAGATCTTCCGATTTAATCAGCGTACTTCTTCCTAAATGAAGCTCTACTGACTTTCCTTAATGAAAACGAGAAGAAAATCCAGAAAAAGTTGAGAATCCTGAAGCGCTCATGACAAATGAACAAATGAACAAATATTCCACGGAAGACGATAGAGTGAAGCAAATAGATGTAGAAACTGCGAATAAAATAATACAATGCCAATCGTCGCCAATAAAAATCACGGAGGACCAAAAGAATGAGCCAGAAGGTTCAACAGAAAGTAAGCCGAAGATTGAAAATAACACTCTCGATATGATCCCAGAACATTCTGTAAAGGAGTTTGAAGAGCAGAAAGACAGACTGGAGGTAATGCCAGCGTTTAATCACTGGGCCTAACTATATTATTAGGATTCGAATGTACAGCAAATCGATTTCATGGAGCATGAGGGCCAAGTTCTAGCAGATAAGAAGCAGCTCAGACTGAAAGAAATTGACAAAATATTCAAGAAAACGTCCAAACAAACGGAGCAGCCTCACACAAGGAAGAGGAATAACTCAGCATCAACAAACAGCAAAGGGGAACACATCAATAAAAATACAAAACTCGAAAGCCAGAAAGCTAAGAGAATGCAAGCTGAAGAGAAAGAGTATCTAAAAGTTGAAGATCTTGAACAATTAAGAATGCAAGTCGCCAGTGGGGACATTGAGGGATTAGTGCTCGAGAATTGGATAATGTGTGATAAATGCGGTAAATGGAGAAAGATCACTAAAGGTATGTGTATACTTATAATCGGGATGAACGAATTAATTAATTGATGACTAGACAGCCTTTGGAAAAAAGTAAAAGACCTGTCTAAATTTCAATGTCGAAACGTCCCTGGGTTAAGTTGCAAGGATCAAGCGGAGTTCTGGTTAGGGCAGTACTACAATATTCCAAAACGGTACCGCAAAAAAATAGATCAGGATTAAGATCTCAGATTTACTGCCTTTCACTTTGATACATTAATCACGACCATGCGTTTTCTTGTTGTTAAATTAAAAAATGAATATTTGTGATGAATAATTCTATTTGTCTGCTTGGTCTTTCTATACAATAATTGCATGTTAATTCCGACATATTGAGTAATTACAGGCTTTTTAGTCCATTTTAAACTGGCCTTGTTTATCTATAGCCACCAAGTTCTTCGATGAATTATGAATGAGCATTCCATTTAATACATAATAACCAAGTTTTCGATTCTGAACTTCCCTTTTTAATCAGAATAGATCGACGATGAAAGAATTTCTCATGCAAGATAGAGAAATGAAAGCTCTTAATAAGAAAGTTTTTTTATTCGGAATTTAAAGAAAGGGTAATAAAATCTTTAAGAAAATATATCTTCTTCATGCAACGACCTAGATCTCAGTTAATGAATCGCTGCGCTTCAGCGAATCAAGCTTAATTGGCCCGCTCTGTGAATACATTTTCTCTAACTGACGGTTCGATGGCAACGAGAGCGATCTCTTTACCTGATTTTCGGGCCCTTTTTCATCCATTTCAATCCTCCTGAAAGCCTCGCTCCCTCCTTGGACCCCCTGCGTACCCAATGTAATAGCTTTCCTTCTAATCGTTCGAGGTTTGTCATCTTCATCTTCGTTTTCTTCGTTAATCGAAGGCAATTCATCTGACTGCGTGTTTTTCGGAGTTGATTTTTTGGTTTTTGAACTCCTCCTCTTCCTTGAAGACTTAGCATCGTCATAAAAATTGAACAGTTTTTCCGTAACAGGGCGCACGTCAGTGAGCTATAAACACCAATAAAACATCTTCGCATAGTTATAGTTTTTACCGTAGCAGCGAATTTGAGAAATGGGCCCAGATACATTAGAGCACTATCGGAAATCTGACCCTTGAAAGATTGGATAAGGATGCCGTTGAGTGGCTGACTCCTCATTTGGATGGCAGTATCATCAACAAAGATTGTATTTGATAAAGAGAATCCCAAGTTCAGTAACGACTTCATGTACATTCTTTCAGAAATCTTAGTGCAATGCTCTCGAGTGTACACTTCAAAGATGTATTGGGTCAAATTAACAGCTTTCACAACTTCCAGTGCATACTATTAAAAGAATATTAGTGAAAAAGGTATTATCCTAATCGATTACTCTTGGTTTATTTGCTGTGTAAATGCAAATATTGTAAAGAGCGCACATCTCTTTCATGAATTGGTCAAGGCCAGGTCGTTTGACTGCAAAGGATCGAAATTTTCCTTGATTAGGGATTTCGACGAAGTTAGATTCTTTGCTGGGCATGTCCATAGTAAGATATACTAGTGTCTGATCAAGGTCCAAGACTAAAGTCTTCTTTTGCTAATAATCAAAGTTTTTAATTTCCTCTACTTTCAATAATGGAAAGGCTACTTCATCAAATTCAGTGCCGAACTTCTTCTTGCTGATGCTTCGAGGAACAAGCTGAGGGCTTCCATATGGACTTCCTTTTTTGGTTGATGCCATCATGATTAGTCAGTGTGTTGAAGTTTCCTAATTTTGTAATTTAATTTGGTTTGTATTATTGTCATACGATAAAACTTATCAGCCTCTCATAGTTTAAGAAACACTGACAGATTTTTGAAATTATTCAATTAATTAATGCAAATCTTTGCTCATAATGAGCAGGTGGCTATAAGGTGCAAGAGAAATTTAAGAACTTATCAGATGCTTTACAATGGTTAGTAGCCGATATAAGGCTACTCAGGCTTCAGGAGAGGGTGGGGACAGGTTAGATAATACTTTTGGTTCGATGAGTAATAAAAGTATATCGCTTCAAAAATTGCTAAATTTATGTTTCGCGCTAAGGAATAAGAATAGGAAGTCATGGTTCAATTCTATTTACATTCAGTTCATTTAATCAGCAGAAATTACAGAATTCAATGATTATGTATGATATAAAACTTTCTTTGATATTCGCTACTCAAACTCATATGGATTCTAGTGAGAGAAGTTTTATGCAGGGATAAACCGATACTGGCATTATCAACTCGCGAGTTTCGCCGATTAACAAATAAATAGTTGTTGTCACTTTCCTACAGTGGAATTTTCCTGGAAAGCAGCCAATTCATTTTGGAAGAGATCGTTCTGAATGTGAGTATATTTCAGACGATTTTGCTGAGTATCAGAATTTTTTGCTGTTGCAGTGATTAACTTTGAGAATGCTAGCTTGAATATTAATAACCTATCGGAGTCAAATATCTAGGCGGAATTTTCAAAATTAATTTGCTAGTATACTTGAGAACCGACAAAATCATGGAAACCTTGATTGCGCATGAGAAAATCCGATACTAAATATTTGAAAGGAGAAAGTATTTCCAATAGGAGTCCGCTTGATTGTTTATCTACTTTTGAGGTTTGATTGAAACATTTGTTACATGCAATACTCCTTATTTGTAAAATATCGTAATCATAGCCTTCCTGACTTTCAAATATTGAGGAATTTATAAGCTTTGAATTGAAATTTTAGATATTTTTTTATTTGTCTGAAATATGGATCCCATCAGTTTTTCCGAAAAACTAGCTTGTTTTGAACACGCAAGAGCTGTAGCAGCAATCTGTACGCATCCTGATTGCCAAAATAAGCGACTGCTTTGTTATACATGCTTGAAAAAGCATGATGAGCATGTATCCAAACACTATCAGAGTCTCCAAGACTACTATAAAAGTGTTGTGATGTTTCTTGAAAACAAACGAACTCATGAACCTCTGCTGAATGGTTTGGAGACAATGATAACTCAGAATCAGAAAGCAATTTCCACTGCTAGGCAATTGCTAGAAAATACAAACAGTTTGATGGAACGATTATCTGCTCCCGTTAACCCTCGACTAAAGCCGATGTTAGGAAAGCTGGAGGTTGAAAAAAAGATCAATTTAGCATCGATTCCTCAAGATCTCCTGACAAGAGAGAGGGCAAATATGAATCAATTGATAAACCTAAGAGAAGAAATTGAGAAGGAAAATGCAGAGATGCAAATATTAACTGATTTAATCGCCGTTTCTGAACCACATCTCTACAATCCTGCTCGAGATAACTTCAATTCATGCTCTGAGAAGGAGTCAGAAATAATTTTGATTGAAAAAAATAACCTTGCTTGCGAGAGCTCCGGTGCACAGGCAGCAATGCATTCAAATCCTGATTCAGGAGAGAAGTTGCAAAAGTTGCCACAGCAGAAGGTGAGCAGAAATGATCAAATTATAGAGATTAAGGATGATGATGTAGAAGTAGAAGAAGTTCCAAGTTACAATCGAGCACAAATGAGGGAGGTTGTGAGGAAGAGCAAGGTAACCTCTGGAAACCACTATCTCAGCCCCAATTCTGTGAGTACCTCGCAAACTTACCAGCCTATCACTACCAACAACCAGCAATACCAAATTTCTCTTCGAGCAAATTCCTATATGTCCCCAGCTTTTTTTGAGAAGATTTCTCCGATTTTACAAAATCTTCCTTTTCATAAGTTACTCGAGCAGAAATCATCTCAAAGGCAGCCTCAAATAAAAAAAATTTTCTCACCTTCTCATAAGGTATCCATGTTAGAGTTGAAGATGATTGAGGAGCAAAGAGCTCTGACACGCCGTTTCAGCAATTTCAGACAGAGATGCATTGATCTCCTGCTAAATCCGGAAGGATACTATCAACACGATATTGACAATTTGATCAACATGGACGGAGGGATTATCAAAAAGGAACTACTTGAAGGCAAGAAAAAGTATATTTATTTGGTGCACGCTTTGAAGTTTTGCATGACCTGTACATCTATGGATGATCTATGGAAAGAATTAATCGGTCCGCTTCAAAAACCAAACAAAGAATATCAGTCTATCATCGACCAGCTTATTGAGAAAAATTCGCAAAAGGTGCCTGTGAAAGAATTTAACGAAATCAATAGCTTTTTCAGAAAAATCAAATCTGAAATAGTAGTACATCGAATCGAAATAACTCACAGTTTATTTCAGCAATATAGCAAAAGTCTTTTTTCAGCTCCTACTTCTGTTTCACTTTATGAGAAGAGTGAAGAGAGGGTATTGCTGCTAAAGAAATTAGAGCCTTTGATTTCAATCAACATCAACAGTAATGACTTTGACACATTTGCCAAAATCATTAAAGAAGCTCTGAATTAAGAAAAAAGGACCTGCATGCATCCATTCTCTGTATTCACTTGATCTAAGTCATTAGGAATCTGTGTGAAAGTTAAAAAGAATAACACATCTTCGTCCCTCGTTTTCTACAGTTATTTGTATAATGTGCTATTTAGGTTTTAATTTTTACAGTCTCTGATGTTCTTTTTCATAAGAATTTCTAAAAGGAGCTTATATCAATGGGTTTTGATATCTTTCTTTGCCCTCAAAGGTTAAGCAGCTTCACAAAATTATGAAAAACCATTTTCAAAAAAGGGAAAGGGTTTTACCGACAAAATTTCCCTGAACAAAGTTAAAAGATGTTCTTCAACTCGGGGACTGAAGATAATAGCCGGAAAGCTCACTCCTGTTAAATTAAATACAATGCAAAGAGTGCAAAAATATGCGAATACTACAAGAATAATTCTTCGTTTAAGAAAAAGGAACCAGAATTTTGAAGATATCAATCAAAAGATGGAAACAGAAGATTCAGAAATACTCGAGAGAGAATACCAGAATGTAGGAGAACGATGCTTCAAACCAAAACTCCCGCAAAAAGAACGTTTTTTAGATAAAATGCGATACAAAATGAAATAGTTTACATTTTATATGATTACTTTTGAGAAGAAAATGAAATTGCTGTTGTGTGGAAGGAAGATGTCAATAGAAAGCGATCGAGGACTTCCATAAATTTTGCGAGATGTCTATGTTCTTTTTAGATGATGCAATCCTGAGCTTATTGAAAACTTTTGAGAGGAATTATGATGGAGTCGAAGATTCATTTGTCGAACAGATGAAACAAAATGTAGCTCAACAGAATTATCTTTTAGTACAAGAGCTTGAAGATTATGTGACCAAATTTTCTAAAATGAGCCTCTATCAATGGATACTAGTCACCTTTATCGCCATCAACACTCCAAACAGTTCTATAAAATTATGGAAAGCCATTCTCGAGAAAGAGAAAGAAGTTTACCAACAAAATCCCAATGAGCAAAAGTTAGAAAAATCTCTTCGACGTCTAGAACATCGTCTCATTGAATATGAAGGATCAGTTCAGAGACTACTTAATCGCTTGAAGATCAAAACAGGAAATCTCACTCCTGTTGAGTTAAAAGCAATGCAAAGAATGCGAAAATATGCCAATAGCACAGAGATACTATTTCTGTTGAGAAAACGTATAAATAGGTTTGAGGATTTCACACCTGAGAAATGGAAACAAAAGGTGCAGAGATATACTAAGGTTTATGGTAAATTACGAAAAGAAGCTATCGCAGCCGCAAATGAAAACTTCCAGGATACAAAATACTGTCCTTGCGTAATACGAGGAAAAATGGCAAAGTTTCCGTTTTAAATGACGAATTTTGAAAAGAAAATGAAAATGCTATCTAACGAGAGAAAATTGAAAGCGAAAAAGAGTTGGGAAAATACTATCTCCAAGAAGAATGGACTGAAAAGGATCCGTTTGAGTTGCTAAATACATTAAGAGATCTTAGATAAGTCCATTAAATGCCCTTTGTATCAATAATGATAAAATTGTTTGTATAATAATAAATAATATTATTTATGCCTAAACGATCTGTTAATGTAAAAATTATTGTTAATTTGTAATTTTATCATTTTTTCTTAATTGAATACCATTATTTTGAACTATCATCAGTTAAAATCAGCTGACATTTCGATTTGTAATGAAAAAGTGCATCTAATTGCCACCTAGTACTTTGACATCATTTCCCGTCATCTACAATTCTCACTTTACCGTTTGCGTGCACATAGAGATAGTCCGGCTTGCTCGGCTCATTGATTCGTACTTTGGCCAATATTTCTATCCTCTTTTTCGGATCCGAGCCTTTACGAGCCTCATGCTTTTCCGTTTGTGGTGCAGTCGTTCCAGTCTCAATAGCAAGGTCCTCTCCTGGAGTAACTTCGATGATCTTTGGAAAAGTTTTAGTTCGTTTTCTTACCTCTGGCTTGGCATCTCCGACTGGTTCCTCATCGGGAGTCAATATACGAACATTCTTGTAAGGTTTCTCTCGAATTCCAGCTGGCCCAAACAGATCATCGCTCGGCGAATATATCAACTTAGCTGCCTTTTGAGGACTTGCAAGAGGCTTGACGCCGTATTTCTTTGGAAAGCAGTTGAAAATATCCTGGCTATTTATAACAGTTTGAATTCTCCTTAATTCATTTCTTTCTTTCGTTGGTGTATACTTGAGGAGAATATCTTTGTTCACAAAGTCATTTTTTGGAGGAGGCTTGTCCATTCCAAAAAATATCCCTCTGCGGTCTCTGTGGCAGGGAGTTTTAGCCCTATTACCGTAAATGACATTGTCTATCTCCTGCTCGTTTATGATTTTAGGTTTTTTTCTTACTCTAGGCGGCGTAACCAACCATTTATTTGTGGGAGATGGTTCTGGAGTAAGCTGTCTTATTGTACAAAGAGTCTTGCTAGGTTTGAACAAAGCGTTTTTCTTATTGACAGCATCTTCTCTTCCTCTGATCGGCACAACAGTTTTCTTTGCTTTCTTTGGGAATAGAATCAAAAATGCAGGATGCTTATAGACTTGGCTCCAGTTAAAGCGCCTCTCTTCTTCTATTTCGAGCATTCCTTTGAGCAATGCAAGCGTTTCTTTCCCTATTGCCGAAGAGTATTCTAATGTTGGGAGTCTTGAAAGATACAGAGCTCTAGATCCGGCTTTAAGAGCGATCCAAGGTGTTACTCCATGCAACATCTCATACAGCATAACTCCAGTTGAAAACACATCACATTTGGTTGAAAATTTTTGAGTTTTGCTTAGAACTTGAGGAGACATATAAAGCGGAGTCCCATTTTTTGTATGCTGAAATTTGACATCACTGTTGATATCAACTATCAGCTTTGAAAGTCCAAAGTCACACACTTTGACCTTGCCGGCAGAAAAAAGTATATTAGCAGGCTTGAGATCTCTGTGGATCAAAATTAGCTTTTGGCGGCATTTATCTTTGATACCTTCTTCGGCTAGCCGAATGAACGCATTAGCGATTTGGTGGACAATGCTTAAGCTCTCCTTCTCTGGTAATTTCTTTTCTCGAGTTAATTTCTGTTCAAGTGACCCGCCATCACAATATTCCATCACTAGATTGAAATGCGTTCTTGTTTCAAATGAACCCAAGCCCTGAACAAAGTTTTCTCCGGTTATTTTGTCAAGGATCATCATTTCTCTCGCATAGAGCTCGTTATGAGAGTCATAGGATTTCCGCGCAACTTTTATAACTACCGGAGCCTTTGTCGAAACATCAAAGCCTTTGTAGACCTTTCCGAAGTCACCTTCTCCTAAGGGTCTTGAGTTGGCATCGTATGCATATTGTTTGCTGACATAAATGATATTTTCTCTTTTTGTGGCAATCATGACCTGAATCCCTCTCTGGAATAAATTTATTCTGGCAACAATTCAAATTCTTTGAATTCTCAATTGAAAATATCAGCGCCCTAGAATCTAATATGCCTGGATAGAAATTTGAAAATTCTATCAAGTAATTGAAAACGTGATTTGAGCTCATCTCATGTTATGGCCTTCCACTGCAGACATTAACGATTCTTCTGGCAATCTATACTTTTTTTTAAATAAATCAAAGTCAAAATTATAGCAAGACAGTTTTTCATGAATTTAAATAGAAGAACGAGCTTTCATTAATGCTTCTATTATTCATGTACCTAATAAGGTGAATAAGCGTAGCAATCAGTCTTTTCCGTCAACTTTTCTCGGAGATAACAGGATCACTAATGAATGAATCTGATCTTTCTTGAGAACTGCTTAGAAACACAAGCTTCTTACCGAGCTGCAGATGATAAGTTGGTTAAGTCTTAAGAAAAATAATTCGTTATCTGGGTCTGTATTGTCTCACTAAGGTGGAAGAAATTTGTGAGAGCAAAACTGATTTCTAACAATTACAGTCATATTTGACGGCAGTTAACTAACGATCACCACTGATCACGCCAGTGTGCTTACATTTAGACCTTCAAATATCCTGACCTTGTCATGAAAAACACATTATCGTTTTGAACAAATTATTTTGCATAACATGATATTTAATATAAAATTTCATATAATTTTCAAAAAACAATAAATAGCCATTCTCAGGTTTTTATTACACAAAAATAATGATGATAAACCTCATCAAACTTTAGTGTATAATAGCATCTTCATCCATCCAGCTTTCTTTGAATCCCATCCTGCAGCGAATTACTTCGCTCAGCTGAAGAGCTCCAGTTGAGCGCAATAGAATTTTTCCCTAGTAAACTTATATGGTGAATCAATGTAATTTCTGAATGCCTGCAAATTAATTCCAAAACTGTTCAGCACAAGATTTTCCACTTGAAGCAACTCATCTGAACCGGTTACTCTGGAATTAATGTAACCGGTCAGAATACCTTTCATTTTGGGATCATTATCAAATGCAACTTTCGATAGCAAATCTTCAAAAACTGCTCTCTCCATTGAAATTTTCCTTTCTTCTACAGATTTAATATTTAAATTTGAGCTGATAGAAAGCTGCTTTCTTCTCTTCGATTCCTTTAACAATTACTGCACAAACGAGATCCTCAAAGGAAATTTCTCCTCTATTTTTTCGATCCAATTTCCCAAAAATATCCGAAACTTGCACTTTATCCTGTATTTTGTCGCTAAACACACGCACCATTAAAATTTCGAATAGCGCCTTCAGGCGTTCATCTCCAGGATCAATACCTTCGATGTCATATAATTTGAAGGCATCGACACTCTGGATCTCACAAGTTTGATTTTCCACAATCCATTTCGATTTTAAGGCCGTCGCTGCTGATATTCTATCTGTATATTCACGTTCCATCAAGCCGCTCAGCAATTGAATACATTCTGCCGATTTACCCTTCAGCTTAGGTTCGCTAAAATCGATACGTTTTACTAAAATAATATCTCTGATCTCTTGGGAATCTCTGCCTTTATATGGCATCACTCCCGAAAGCAGAATATACATAATGATTCCGCAAGCCCACTCGTCAATTTTTTCATTATAGCTCCCTCTGACTAACTCTGGAGACATATATGCTGAAGTTCCTACAATTTTATCAAGCATACATTTCTCTCGAAGCTCCACTGATATTCCGAAATCAATGAGTTTAATTTTACCGGTGTTTAGACTTCCGGACTCAATCAGGATATTCTCAATCTTTATGTCTCTGTGAATAATATTCTTGCTATGAAGATAAGCAACTGCATCAAGCAGCTGTTCCATCAAGTGGGAGATAGTTCGCTCACTAACATACGATTTTGAGGTTTTCAACACGTCGAAAAGCCTTCCACCTTCACAATATTCCATGATGATGATTGCATCGTCTTCAGTTGTAACTGTTTCGAATACTCGAACAATATAGTCGTTAGAAAGGTTCGCAAGAAGGCGACCTTCCTGCGAAAGTAGTCTTAAGTTTCTCGCTTTCTTGTCTGAATCAGTCACATCCCAACGAGCGCACTTTAAAGCTCTAAATTCTTGTGTCTTCTTATAAACCGCTTTGTATACAACTGCACAAGAACCTATTGATGTGTGATAAAGTTGAAGAAAGAGGAGATTGAGAACCTTTTCCTAAAGTGCTAAGGATTTCGTATTCTTCCTTGAGAATCTTTTCTATCCTCAACTTCTCTTTATTAAATATTTCGAGATCTGTTTCTTGCTTTTGAGTATTAAGAGGATCCGCGAAATCATTTTGGTTTTGGGTGCTTGGCGTGAGTGTGGTAGTATTTGATGAAGCTGCTTTAAGGTCTATTTTTTGTGAATATTGGCGATCAAAGGGAAAAAATTGATTTTACTTGGCGCAAATGGCGTTTCTACTGAGGGTTTGGCTGCTGAACTCGTAGTACAACCCATTTCTCAAGGCTCAATGGATGCTTTTAAAATTTTAAGTAATTTTATTTCGAATTCTCAAAGAAGCTTTCTAAATTAATTCATTAAAACTACGATTCATGATTAAATTCACAACATGGAAAGTATGTTCATTAAAATTGCTTCGTCTGGTTTTACTCATTGCTATAATAGGAGTCGGCATATTTGATGAAATCTAATCCGGATAAGGTGAAGTGTTCATTTTAACAGGCAATTTTTTGATTGAAAGTTAGGATGCGCTGCCTCTTGATGCATTTATCGATCCTATGGAGGAAATAAATTCTGAATCATACAATTTACCTTGGGATGAGTGCACGAACAAAATGTGACTCTTTTCGCTGAAAAGATTGTCCAGAAAAATCGAATTAAGGCCGAAAAAACTCAAGAACCTGATTTATGCTACAGTGAAGGAGTCAATCAATTGAGAATTTTTTATTACAATTCGCATTTTGGTAAAATGAGAGACTAAAATTGAGCCTTTGAGCAATCGTAATTTACTCATAATCTGAACTCTAAGCTGTGAATAGAAAAACATCAACTTGTTTCTTAGCACAATCATTTCTCTTTATCAGTTCTTAGACCATATTGTTTTTGTATGCACTGTATTTGAGGATTTGATGGTTCATTGAATTTAATCTGAACGTCTCCTTTTTCTTCGTTTGCAAATAACCATAATCATCTACACTCAGAGCTTGAAGAAAAAGCTTTGTAGAGCGCTTGAAATCGGTCACAAAACGCTCTCTTCGTTGGAATTTCGTAAAATTCATGTACCGTGTAGAAATTCTCTGTTTTGAAAAATCTGTATTTTTGGGCTATTCCTTTTTTTCCCAATCACATTTGAATGAAATTCCCGTATGTCCCCTAATGGATTTCCTCTTTTGAATTGACTTCTGAGGTATCATCAAAAGATACCTTCTAAGCAAAGAGGAAATATGACTCTGTTCTGATTGCTTAGCTCGTAAAAAAACTAATTATTTCAATATAATAAAATATATTCCTCAAGGCTGACTATATGCAGACTACCACAAACCGACTCTAAAAAAAGAGGTTTATTTCAGAAAAGAAGTCAACGGTTGGCCTTTGTATTGCGAACCGTGCAATATGGTTCAAGGTGCTCAAGAACTGGGACTCCTTGACAACAAAATTGTTTTTGATTCGGACGGGAAATTAAACTGCACGAAGAAATCTGCAGTTTGCGTCGTATGCAAAGGAAAGAAACTCTCGAATGCACAGTCAATCATGAAAAAATACTTCGGAGAATAGCCTGACCTAATTGGTCTCTTTGTAATTCTTTGTGAAATTTTATTAAGTAATTCTTCATTTCTAATTAATATATTCCAAGTAATACTCTCACATTTGAAATGAAATGCTCGTCTAATTGTTGCTTGCCGTTGCGAGATATATTGAATCAAAAAGTTTAGCATCAAAGGTTCCAATTTTATGAAATGCATCTTTTTAATCATGGGAGGTTTGGAAGTTATGAAGCAATTTTGGCTCATAATTTTGACACCTCCTGTAGATGAGTCAAACTGCTTTCTTTTGTTACACATGAAAATTGAAGATTTCGGATATCAAATTATGATTGAATAAGTCTGCTAAACTGACTTGAAGCCAATGAATACTGAGGGATGATAAAAGATTTTGAGTAGTGTGCATCACATCTCCAATGAAAAATGAAGAAACTCATATGCCATTTAGAAAAACTTTTCTAACTCATAAATAGATTTCTTGATTACTAAAATAACAACAAAACAGCGACACTAAAATAACATTACCCTTATTTCTTGCGCTCCGATTGCAATTTCTTCTCAAACTCCATGAGTTGCTTGTAAAATCCACGATTTGGAGAGGCTACGCCCCTTTTCTGCTTTACATATTTCGTGACTTCCGTTAAACTCTTCCTCCATTCTTTCAATAAGTACGCAATCACAACAGTTGCACTTCTAGAAACTCCTGCAAAGCAATGAACAAAGACATTCCCTGTTTCAAGGTGTTTTCCAATAAACTCGAGCGCAGTATCGAAATGCTGACTCAAATCATAATCAGCCTCGTCATCAGCCTCAATAATCAAATGATTTGGGATGTCTTCCTTCTCATAGACCAAATAAGATTTAGCAGCAACTGTCAGAACCGCAGTGATATTTTTAGTCTTTAGTTCTTTCACATTCCTCGCGCCTTTCATGCTCCCTAAATAAAGACCGCCAACTTCGTCTTGAGGCCAGATGATGCAGCTGATGCTCGTCTCAGAACTCGCCAAATAGTCATCAGAAAAGTTGTCGTCTCCAAAACTCATCATTCCTGTGATCAGAATTAACTTTTTGCTACTTTTTTAGATGAAAAATAAATTTATAACAATTCTGTTACTGTCATTGCAATCAGATCAGCTTTGAGAAAAGACAATCTGACAAATGTATCTGCAAATAAAAATAAAATCAACTTAAAACGGAAATCTCTATTTCACGAGATGGGTCCTTGAGCTTTGAGCGATTCAAAAAAGACCGCAGATGTAAATTTATTACATATGAAGTATGAATGAATGGATAAACTTAGAGGGTTTTTTCCTCCGACTCGAACGAACATTATGAAAATAAACTAAGATACGTAGGGCTACTTGTAGATAGTCAAATTTGCTACTACCAGCAAATAACTCTAGAGTTTTTTTGAAATACTTCATCAAAATGAGATAGTTATCCGATGGCTTGATTTATAGAGCAGGACTGCTATTGCTTGTAAGATCTGTTAAACAACTCTATGAAACAAGCGATAGTTAAGAGGGCGGGTCTCGTAAAGAGATAAATTACCAGTCCTCATTTTCAGATCGTCGTTTTCTTGCTTAAGACGAGTAATTTGCGACTTGTCATAATCCCTGATCTTCTCTAGATCATTTATCTTGACCTTCAGATCTGAAATTATTGTATTGGCCAACTAAATAGAGTAGGTGCAACATGAGATGAGCGCTTTAAGGAGGTAATATACCTTGTTCTCACTCTTCAAGGATTCGATCATTTTCTCCATGTTAGCGGTTAAAGAGTTCCTTGTCGCGAAAGTTGCAAATTCAGTTTCTTTCTCGCTTAAATCATAGCCGTGCTTCTCACGAACTTCCTGCAGCTCTCTGCGGTGGTTTGCCTCGATTTCTTCGAGCTTTGCTTCGAACTGCTCCTGAATTTTGCTTTTAACCTGCTCGATCTTCACGATATTATCGGCATGAGAGCGGATAAGTTGCTTTTCAAGTTCATTGTTTCTGGTTTGAAGTTCCTCGAGCTTATCGCTTTTTGCTTTGTAAAAATCTATCTTTTCTTGCATTTCTTTCATTGACTTTTTCGTGAAATCAAGAAGGTCTTTCAGGATTGTCTGGTTCTATTAGAGGAGGGGAAAAAAAGATTATTAGTGAGTTTCAAATATCGAAAAGTACTTCATCAGAGCCTTTCAAGACCGCTTGACTTTCAATTTCTTTTATTTTCTTCTCATATTGAATTTTTTGAGCTTCCTGAGAGAGATAAGTCATTCATAATGCACGAAAAGCAAAATTAGATTACTTTTTCTGCTTTTAAATCGTCAGCATCAGCTAAAGCTTTGTTTAAGCTCGCTGTCAGTTTCTTATTTTCCTCGATAAGCTGATTTTTCTCATTCTTAGCTCTTTCAATGCTTTTCTTCAACTCCTCTATTTTTTTGATCTATACTCATTCCATTAATTGTCTCAAATCATGAGAAACGCATCATTACTTCGTTTTTATTGCTCTGGATCAGCGTCTCTTTTTCATCGAGCGCTTTGAACATATCAGCCAACTCTTTTTTCAATTTTTTGTTTTCTTCTTCCATTAAACGATATTTATTCAGTTCCAAAGTCTTTCCTGAGGCGCTAAGCTCACTGCCGTTCTTTAGCTTCTCTAAGTCTTTTTTAATGGTCTCAATCTCAGTTGCTTTCTAAATCATCAGACGTCAGACCACAAGAAGAAAGACCACTAAATTTACAGTTCTGAGAGCAATTTCCTGCTCTCCAATCTGACTTCTTAATTGTTTGATAGTTTTATTTAATTCTTCGATTTCTTTGCTTCTTGTCGTATCTTTGCTCTGATTCTTGAGTGAGAATCTAGGTATTACTAAATTAGCCACTTCTAACTTATAATGTCCACCTCTCAAACATTTCATCGACTTTTGTTTTCTGTTTAGGTTCTTCTTCTTCAACTTCCTCTGTGTTAGTTCCACTATGCATTATCTAATGGACAATATGAAAGACAATTAAAAGCTTGAACAGCCTTATAATTGCTCACGCTGTCTTTTCTTTTCGAATATGTTTCAAGCTCATCCTGTGACCAACTATCCTCTAAAAACACTTGAACTTTAGAGCCTGAGTTTGATTTAGTCGGTGATGAATCCATTGAAGTCTTTTAAGCAATGAATATTTTGCTATTGAATTAATTTTTATTCTTACATTCGAGTGCGAATTTGATGTATCAGTAGTTTGTTGCTCTCCATTAGACAAGACCCTTCCTGATTTAGCAGTCGATTCGATCTCAGGTTGGATAGTTTGAGAAGGTTTCACGACTAACCCGACAACACAAGCAATTGTTATAAACTCGATGTTTCAAAGTGTGGATTAATTACCGCCAAGCCATGGATGGGCTTTAATTTCATGCATTTTCAATCGAGATTTCGGATCCCGCTTGAGAATCTTAGTCACTAGATCTTTTGCGAGAGCAGGAAAATCCTTTGGGAAGTCCAGTTTGACTTTCTGCATTGCCATAATAAAGTATGTTTCATTAAAGATGAAATTACCAAAATATTTTCTTCCAATCTCCGTTGCATTTCTTTTGGATCTTTCACATCAGAAGGAGGCGCGAATGGCGATCGTCCTGCCAACATTTCGAATATTAAGACACCAATGCACCAAATATCGAGGCTCGCATCATGTCCAGTTTCGAGAATCATTTCTGGAGCCAGATAATCAGGAGTTCCACAATAGGTTCCTCTCGTCGCATCAGGATGCGAGAAATTCGACCTTTATAATCATTGTTTGAATACTTCGATCAGAAAAGTTCGCTTTACCATCCGAAATCTGCGAGTTTCAGCTTTCCATCCTTATCGATTAAAACGTTTTCAGGTTTGATGTCTCTATGAATGATTGGTGGGTTCTTATTGTGGCAATATTCGATGGCTGAGACGACATCCCGAGTGTACTGAGAACACGTTATTGTTGAAAATCAACTTTAAAGTAATACTTGCTGAGCTGTCCTTTCGTCAAACCGTCCAAGCTTTGTGAGTTTCTCATACAGTTGTCCCTAGAGCAAAAATGAGGCCTTTGGAGCCGACTTTTGGGTAGCAAAATTACCCCTGGAGCGACTTCTATAATTAAATACACGTTCTCATTGTCTTCAAAGTGATTGTAGAGGCGAATGATGTTCGGATGATCGAGAGAGTACATGATCTTTATCTCGATTCTCATCTGCGAGACCATCCGCTGCTCTTTCAAAACACGCTTTGAGATTTGCTTGAGCGCATATACTTTCTTGGTGAGTTTGTGCCGCACTTTGAATACTTCACCGAACGCTCCTGAAGAAAACGAAAGATTATTTTGTTCTAGCTTGCTGAGGAGATTTTCTGGACGTACCTTTTCCAAATAATCCGAGTTTTTCAAAATCTGATAGATTGCATTCCCGTTCTTTACCCGCCTGAACTGTGGGTGAAAGAAAAATAAACCGATCCTAAACTGCGAATTCAGCTAAGGCATAATGTGTATATTCACCTTGACTTGATTTAATTGGAGGTTGCTCATGCTCTCCTTTTCTGATTCCTTGTACATAAGGAAGGTTAAATTATATATATCTTGATTGTTTTTATCGCGAGCAAAATTTTTTGATCAAAGTGAACAGTTCTCAAAAGCAACATCGATAGATCAAAATTGATTAAAGGTGAACAGATCGAGCATAGTTGATTGCAAGAGCGAAAGCTGCGAGTCTAAAGAAAGTGAGAGGGTGGAATTGCACTTTGGAAATTTTGATCGTCCAATTTGCTTCTCAATTTAATGCAGAATCAAGGACAAATCCGATTTAATTGATCAAACATGAGGGATAAAAGCTGTGTTGCAGCAATTGCTCCGTTTTCTAGCAGTTTAAACAGCTTTATCGAGCAAATCTGTGAACAAATGAAGTTTAGATGGAAAGCCTCAAAACTTCGTTTCTCACAAACTTTTTATTTTTCTTGATTAACGAAGCTTGTTTTTCGAATCCTGTGAACAGACCTGCTGAGCTATTAGAACGGAAGATTTGAGAGCCAGAGCCGCACACTTTCGATAAACGAAAGAGAGTGTTAGGTATAAAGCCGGATGGAGTCTCATACTTTTCAAAATTGAATGGAAGATTAAGTTATCACATCCTCCTTATTGTATTCCGTTAGACAATTTTTTTCACCTTTTAAGTGGTCGTTTGTGGCAAGTTTATCTGTAAAAAAAATTAAACTAATAATTTGGCCATCAGACACCTAGATAGCTTAAGCTATTGTTGACTTTCGAAATCTTTCGTGATAATCATATGCCTCTTTTGCAGATATTAGCATTTTATGAACCAACATCTCTGTTCATGAAGTTGTTTTCAAAAATAAAGAAACTAAGGCCATCAACTTAGAATTTTATCAATGAAGCTAACTTGAATAAAAGGCTCGTGTTGATAAAAAGATACCTGATTAATCTCCTCGAGAACCTTCCGAGTATTTTTCTCTCCGAACCTACGATTACAAATTCATGATATTTCTCGAACACTATTCTCGGGATTTTAGTACCAGAGAACATATAATTGAGCATGCTTCTCATCGAATCAAGTGTAGCAGAGTCAATCTTAGCCTATATTTCCAACTCAATTGATCACTAATGCCACTTTCTCCTTCTCTGGCGTCTACTGGACCCATTTGCGACAATCGGAACCAAAGCAGTGAATTAATTTGCTCTTCCTAATTTAATGTCTTGAAACTGAGAAATTATGATACAACAGCCTGTTTGGATCTCGAGCTAAAGATATAATGCATCTTTCAGCTCACCCATAAAATAGTTTCCCCTTTTCCAAACTAGAGATGGTATTTGACCACAATTTACAATAGTTATTAACCAATGAATGGCTCGATAATTACATACCATGTTGAAAAATATCTAATCAATTAATTGTTAGAAACTTTCGGTGCTCGCTAATTCTCTGATCAAATCGTTTCTCAAAATTCTGGATTACAAAAATTAGTTAGAAATTATTCTGAAATAACTCATAGCTGCATGAATAATTCCTTCTCACTGAAAACTTATGTAAATCATTTTTCCTGTCAACAAAAAATCTCATATATTTAAATTCAGGAATTGTCTCAAAATAGATCTGCTCTTAGATGTTCCAAAATCAGGTTTTTCCCAGCAAGCAACAAAGCAGTTAATAAGCGAGCAATCTAATCCTCATGCGAATGTAAAATTAATGCGTGAAGCATATTTGTATTACGTAATGATAGATTCAAGAAACGTGGCAAAAAGCTCTTCCATAATTTCTACTGCGACAATAGGGCATGAGATCCCAATGAAATCAGATGATGAAACAACGTATTCAGCTAACTAAGGCAGCTGATCAAAGGTTTTGGAATATCGCTGAGCAAGAACTACGACATTGAAAAGTTCCGAACCAGTGAATCAAAAATTCTAAATCTTGATCATTTCTATTAATATAATTTTTCTAAAACCATTCAAAAGTAAACGTGCTTTTTTTCTGGGTAGAAAGTACTTAAATGCGAAATTCCCAAATGTTTAATAAATATTTTCATAAATTTCAATGAACTTTTTGAGAGGAAAAAAAGAAAAAAATTGAAAATGACTTGGCTCAGTCTCAGGTTGTGTTGCTAACGAAAGATATGTTTAACCTTAAAGCGATGGACTAGCTCTTGAATAATTGCATAAACGTCTAGCCAAAAGAGGCCTTTATACTTTTCAATATGCAAGTTCACAAGAGCCAGCCTTTTCGTTATTGGTGAATCCATAATCTCATTCGCTACATCATCTAAGAGAAGCAAATCTTCAATTCATTGTTTGAGAATGCCAAGACAACTTCTACTGAGGTTTCCAATTTAGCTTCAGCGAAAAAGAGTTAATGTGTGTTAGGCCAAATAGCGTTGTCTCAGTCGAATAGAAATTTGACATTGAAAAAGTCTCGACACAAATCACTATTCCACCTTATCAATGAGATCGCGAGGCACTTAAATCACACAGACAGATCTGCAGATATTTTCTTTAGACATTATTGCTAATTGCCAATATTCAAGCGCGCGAGAAATCTCGATACTTCACTCCCAAATGAAAACTGCCAGTCGTCTCCTCAAAAGTTAGAAATATCATGTTTAAAAGTAAGTCCTGGTTGAACTGAGTCCTTTTTTCGACTCGTTTGTTACACGGTGAGGCTTACTCCTCCGAAAATTAATTCCATCTTCTATATTAATATTTCAAAATTTTTTTCTCGGGAGAGCTTTCCCAAGTCTCAGTGAATTATTCATATTAATCTTGATACAGCTAGCTTTATTTGCCTATTATTCAGTTTATATTGCAATAATTTCTCGTATCTTCCGCTAGTGATGAAACAGTCGATTCAGCAATAATGAAATTCTATTCTAAGCTGAAAACTCAAAAAAATGAGAAAAGTCCATTTTCGAGAAATTGGATGCGCTTCATTCCAAGGTATCTAATCTCAGCAGCATCATGCAAATGAAAACTTTTTTGCTCTAAGAATTTAGCCCTCGAAATTTCGATTTTTTCTTTTTTCTGGAGTGGCTGCCTGGTAAATCTTTTTGATTCATGAGTATGCAAGGAAATTGGATAATTTTTCTGAGAATTTTTCTAAATCTAAAATCAGTACTTCTGAGCTTGAATCAATATTCTGGCACATATCAGAAATGCTTTCATTGTATTTCTTTTAAGCTTCTTCTACCCTAGCATCAGCAATCAGTCTTATAACAAAGCAGAATAAATGATTCCAAAAAGAATTTTGCTTCAACTTCTGCTCCGCTCCTTATAATGTAATAATTCGAAGACAATTTGAAAATTCGAAGAAAGAACACGATTTTAGAAGATTAAGAAATGACAGTGAATGGATCCGTAGAACAGTATCACCAACACTAATTGTAGAGTCCTTCAGTCTATATAAGCAGTTAATCCAAATCGACATACAATTTTCAGAGAGAATGGCAAAATTTACAGCACTGCTGCTACTCGCTTTGGTATGTTTGGTAGCTCAGACTCACGCATATTCGCTGAATGGTATGAAATGCGTAGCATGCACAGCAGGATTCGAAATCGCGATAAATTACCTCAAACTGCATCCCCAGCCAATCAACCAATTCGTTGAGCAGCACCTTTGTGAACTTTTTAACGAGCCTTTAATGAAATCAATATGCCACAGATTTGTGAATGCATTTGGGGACATGATCGCTGTTTTCTTGCTGCAAAAGTTGAGCTCGGATGAAATATGCACTCGATTCACAATTTGCAAAAATAATCCTACTTGTCGTCTCCATCCAATGGGTGTCGTACAATCTAGAATACTAGAAGCTCAACAAGACCTCAAATTAGGCGGACGGCTTGAACCATTGCTGCTTTTGAACGACCCATGGGACATTTTGAAAGGAATTTATGAAACGCTAGCTATCGATCATAAACCTCTGCGGATTCTTGACATTGACGGCGATTCATTTTCAACCATAGAGACGCTTCGAGGCACTCATTGGAAAGGAAGAGATTGCAATGATCTTGACGCTGATATCTATCCTGGAAGGAAGGTAAACCCTTACCCAGGGAAGGACGAAGATTACAACTGTAACGGAATTGTTGGGACAGATCCTCAGACTAATCTTTCCTGGAAGGAGCAGCTTTGCGCAAATACGACTCAGTATGGAATCGCGGTGATCGGAGACTCTTTCGGAGCACATTTCCACATTCCTGAGAGCTGGATTAACGCGAGTATGATAAACACAAACACCTATCAAAATCTGATTACTAAGACTCTCGACGAATTTGATCTTCCTCATAAATCAGCGGTCACTGGATACGAAGAGTCTAGTCCAAGCTCTCCTGTAAGGAGCTTATACAAGCGCATGCTTGAAAGAAATCGCTGCAACCACAGAGACTACCAAAACGTGGCTGTTAATGGTGGAGACAGCAATGACACTGTTGTTAACCTCAAAGCTCTGAAGAGGAATCAAACTACTGATAATCCTATGCTTGTCGTTATGGAGCTTATCGGAAACGATGTATGTCATTACCCTCAAGAGTACACACCAGCAAATTATTTCAAAGACGCTCTGATTGGAAGACTTGAGTACCTTGATACTGTCCTCCCAAACGGCTCTCATGTCATCCTTCTCGGGTTGGTGAACGGAAGCGAGCTTTACAATTACCTTGAAAATGAGATGCACCCGCTGGGAGTTCACTATCCAGCTTTCTATGATTTCTTGGCTTGTCAGAAAGCCAGCCCTTGTCCAGGGTGGCTTACAAGCAATAAGACTCTAAGAGATCTCGCAACGAAATACGCAATGGAAATAAATCAAGAATACAAGAAGTTTATGGCGGAGAAAAGAGTGTACAAACATTTCGATTATGATTATTACGAAATTCCGGGCAAAGAGATCACTGATGCTTACGTTGCGAAAGGAGGAAGTGTGAAGGATATAATAGAATCTGTGGATGGATTTCATCCAACACAAATATTTCATGCGTTATTTGCAGATTGGATGTGGGAGACTCTGGAGAAAGAGCATCCTGATTGGTTAGGAGAAGTCAACCCTAACAATCAGAAAATAATTGAGCTCTTCGGAAATCAAGGGGGATATTAGTTAGATATGTCTATTAGTTATTATAAATGAATGCTTGTCAATAGCCTAATTAGTTCGTCAAAATGTTTTTAGAGAGCTGTATGTTTATAGATGATTCAAGCCTAATTAATTAATGTTTGACTTGTTGATCGTTATCGCCATATGATAAATGTGCTACCATAATTTTATATCGAGGCATTTTCTTCGATGATAACTCAGGCAGTCGACTACAAAACAATAAATCAAAGGAGTAATTGAAAAGCTAATCATTTGCTAAAAGGAAGGCTCTACAAGGAGCGATATAATTCTAGTTAATTGCTAAGGGATTTTTATTATACGATAACATTGAAATAAACAGAAAACTGAGGTTTTTGAAAAAATTCCTGGGTTTTCATGTTTCTTATTCTCTCAACTAATCAGCGAAAACGAAAAACAAATGAATCAAGAGTGTTTGTTGGAAATCCAGTAACTCCACTGACGAAGTGATAGTTTGTCATAAGCAAATATTCCTTGCATAATTGAATAATATTGAGCCCAGTTTATGATACGTAAGAGAATTTAATTTACGATACTATCTTGTGTCAGCACATATTATATCATTATTTTGTGTCAAAACCCTAATTAACTAGTCATTCACATGACTAATCAACAACAGATCTTGATGTAGCTTGAAGACGTATACAATTTATCCTGTATAACTCCACGAAATTTTTATTATTGAATGCAAAAGCCTATTGCAATGGAATTCTCGGCGCGTTTCATCTCGCGATTGTAACATTACGAGATTACGACAGTTACTTCAACAGATAATACAACTGAATAATCTATCGCGAGATTTTGAGAGCGAAGTTGTTCAATTGAGAGATTAAAAAGCAGGTTCAATTTATCAGGTATTTGCTTATTTCAAAATCAAACGAGCAATTACATTTATAATCAACGGATGAGAGCGCTTGTACATAGCATTCCCTTTTTCAGAAATCTGATTACATCGAATTCTGTTTAATGTCTCGTTTGACGATCACATTTTGCATTCTATACAAAAGCATTTCTACTTCAAAAATTTGGCGTTGATTTAATTAAAATTTTTTTTTCAAGCTAGGATTAAAATCGAAGATTGCAGTTGTTTTCCAAAATTAAATTTCTGGCTAATAAAGATTTTTTTGTAGATAATAATGAGAATATATATTTTAATACGCTCCGAACTCTTGAGCGCTATATCAATGATTTTAGGCAATCAGCTTGGTACCTTATTTCCTTGCTTCTCCATTATTCTCTCAACTTAATCTTCTCAACATTATCAATACGCAGTGAGCGCCTCGAAAATAGTTTGAAGTTTCAGTTTCATAAGAATCTGACTTCATCACACGAATACTTCCAATGCATGGAGCCGCTTCGATAACCCTTGTAATTGCAAGGAAAATCGTTTTTTCTTTTGGATTTTTGAGCTTTTTGAAGACTAAAGCTCAAGCAATTTCTTCGCAGATATGAATGAAATGCATGAAAATTTCGAGAAAAGTTTATGAACATTTGGCAGGTAGTCAGTGATCGGAGATATGATATGCCCTGTGCTAAGGGGACACTTGAGTACATAGACTCGAGTGAGAGTGAGGTGAGTGAGAGGAGTTTTCATACGGGGGTTCATTCTCTGGAGCAAATTTAGCTTCTGATCCAAGTGACTCAAATTATTTGGCGTTTTTTCGACGATCAGTAGAATAAAGCAATCTCATTTCTTCTATAATATGATCTATCTTTCAGTAGAATATACTGACTCTTGTTTAAATTCTTGGTTAATTGATTTTAAAATTTATCAACAATTGATTGAACGAGGAAGCTCTTACTGAAAAATTTTGAAATGGTCTAATAAGTTCAGTTTGGATGCACAATTAATAATAATTAGCCCAGCAATTTAAACAAAATAAACAAGAAAGAAACAAAAAAAGAAACCGAAGACATCGACCATGGACAATAGCGGTTTCAGAAGATCTTTCCAATGTGACTTCCCAGGATGTGAACAGTCGTTTCCTATTAAAGCAGACTTTAAAAGGCACACCGAAACCCACTCTTCAATTAAAAATTTGAAGTGCCCCTACGAAAATTGTTGGAAATATTTCAAAAGAGCCGACACTTTAGAAAACCACATACGATTGCATACAGGCGAAAAACCTTTTGTCTGTCAAGAGCCAGGATGTAATATGAAGTTTGCCAATAAAGCTGGGCTCAGGTACCATGTCCTGAAGCATAATAATGTCAAAAAATATGTATGCAGTGTACCTGAATGCAAGAAAAGTTTCTTGACTATAGCTCAATTGAAGCAGCACGTGCAAGGCGGAAGGCACCCGGCGAAAATATTGAAAAAACGCCTTGAAAACGAAACTTCGTCACCTTATGAATCAACAATAACTCGGTCTTCTGAATTTTCTTATAAACCAGCAGATGAGGTCATGGAACAGATCCAAAAACGAATTAAATACAATGATGAGCTAATTTCTTTTCCATTGATGTCACAGGTTGATTCCTACGTTGATCATTTGTTCAACTAAGAATGATCGATCAGTTATTTGCGGAGAGTCAACTTGTGATATTCGAGCTTGGCACCTTTCTTTCTATACCCGTACAGTCAATAAGTAACTCTCCAGCTGAGATATCACTATATATTAGGCTGTAAAATATCAATTAAACTTTCTATATATTGCTCTTTATTTCACATTACACATCAGAGTCCTTTATTTCACATATATTATCTATTGATAACTTCACAAGACTTAACCAAAGTACTAATTTGTTGGGAACGAAGGTTCCCAGTTGAGAAAATTAGGAAAGAGACCGAACAACATGAAATCAGTGGATGAGCAAGAAGAATGCTTCTAAATCTTTTCTGTAATTGCGTATCAAACTATATGAGCGAATAAGCTGAAGGATAAGCGTTATTCTACTTTGACTATCTATTTTAGAGCATGCTCTCGCTTATTCACTAGCAACTTATTATTTTGGAGGATTCGTATTTTGTATTTCTGGAATGAGCCCCCAAAAAATTGAGATTAAATCGAATTTTTTATCAGAGGAGCATTGTCGTGGCTCGAATAAAAACTAATTTCTAAAACGACTTAATTTGTTGATAAAACAGTTTCCTACTGCGGTGTTGCTGGCCCTCAACTTTAAACTCTCATTTACTTTATGGCTTTGCAACTTAGTGCCTCTTATTACGTTCTGTGGTTCCAAACTGAAATATGAGAGACAGATACTTATGAATACCCACGAAGCGACTCGACAAGGAGCCATCAACCATGATATAGAACAATGCAATATACATTGGTTAATTGCAATTTTTTAATAGACAATGCACCCAATACTGGATACAAAATTTCAATAAACGTCTTATTCATGCTATTTGAGGTAGATGCGTTTCGGTAGAAGTAATTTGACTCTGGATCTCTTTCTGTTTTTTGGCAAGATCTATTCGTATCGATTTGAGGTCCGGATTCGTCTCAGCACCCCAAGGCTTTTGTTGTGTATTATCGTCACCTTTTGAATTATACCTGAATTTTGAGGCGGTTCCCGTTATCATTGGATATATACAGAAAAGACAAAACCAAAGACCGAACACACATCCCATCATAGCAGCAGGGAACAAGACATTACCCCAAAGTAGTCTTGTGAGTTCTTGTTCTGGGCAATCATCTCGCTTGCTAAGCGCAACACATGCATACACCCAAATACCTATAGTGAACATACCATGGAGGCTCTTAAATAGCAAGTTTACGTTCTCCAACGGCGTCTCCTTTCCGCCTTTCTTTGCCTTTGAGATGAAAAAATCTAGAGGTGCTGTGAAAAAGAGGGAGCAAAATGCAGCGAGGTAAGCCCACCTTGCAAATAGGCCAAATTGAAGCGGGATCCCGGTGCAAATATGAGTGTTAGTATGCCGTAACACTACAATATAAGCGACAGACCAAGGTAGCGTTAAAATTGCGTGGGTTATCCCATTAGAAATGGGGTTTGAAGATGAGTTTATTTCATTTTCCTGATTTGGTTGTAGCATCATGAATCACTCTTTTGGAAGTAAGAATTAAAAATTAAATTGTTAATTTAATGATTTGGCTGAATTTAACTTCTGGCTAACTGTTGAGAAAAATCTGATAGGATTTGTAAAAATTCTATTCCTTTTATTTCTTATAGTTTTTCAAGAAATCTCCTGTAAGAGGTAAGATTCTAACAGAAATTTTGATAATATTGAGATAATTCGAGAGGAGCCCTGAGAGAGAGGCAAATTGCATTCGTTTTGGGTCCAGAGTCTTCGTTAAATGCTTCATGGTTTAAGATGGATGATTTGAATATCATCCTATATGCTTTTTTATAGAAAGAAAATTGAAATATCTTGGTCTTTCGGGTCTCCGTTTGCTTGATACCGAAGAGTAATGTGCTTTGTATATTGCCAATAATTTTTTTCGTTAAGACAAATGAATGAGCGTGATAAAGAGGAAAAACATTTATGGCGATCTCAACGTTGGATATGAAGAAGATAAGCATCAGCTATGGCCTTATTAACTCGATAAAAAAATCCCAGTACTGAAAACTCGAAGAAATATTTTCCTGAATATTGAATGAGAGTACACTCGAAATGTTTTTAAATGAGCTATCCACCCATTTCTAAATATCTAGAAATGGGTAGGCCTTGGCTCGAAAAGGAGTCTATGCTCAAACAACTGCATTAGTTCTAGAATATCATATGCAAACAAACCGGAGGAAGTATTAATGAGGTTGATTTCCGCAATAAAGTTTTTGGTTCACTAAAGCAGCATTTTAAATCAAAATCAATGAATCACCCCAAAAATAAAATTGAAGCAAAAGAACACAAGATTCAGCATTGCTATAAGTCGAATTAGCAAGCAAAAAGCTGTTTTACACAGACCAAGAGAAATGGACAACTTTTCAGAAGCAATTATGATTCATTCTTGAATTATACGTCAAACTGCATTGAAAGAATATCAATCACGCCATAATTGACTAGTTTCCAGACAGAATTCACATGGTTGGATTCAAATTCAAAAGAGCGAGGGAGAAAGCTACCTTATTCCTTCAAAATAGACAGCAACAATGCAGAAATCTTTTCAATTTTTCATTCAGCGCAGTGCCTGACTAAGAGCCACATGAAAATCCAATTAAGTAGCTTGATCTTCCTACAGATTTGCAAAGATTTCTGATATCAGCTATTACGGTATGATTTTTATTAATTAAAGATGATATCATCAAATTTCCTGTAAATCTGAGTCAAATTTTGGGTGAAAAATGATAATCTTCACATTAATCAAGATTATTTGTTATCACTTGTTGACAAATAGATCCCATCGCATATGAACCAGCCTATGCTTATCATACTTGAAGAAGGTAATCCAACAAGTTAAAGAGTTCTCAACAATTAAATTAGATGATATTAACTCAAACCGCTCAAATAAAGTCAATCGAGAGCAACTACCAGAACCTCATCTGACATTAGAAATTGAGTTGAACTCCAATGGCACTCAAAGCCAGCAAACAACTCAGGATGTTGATAGCAAAGAACCTTCATTAAAAAGATCACTATCATCTTCCTTCAAACAAGCAATAGATGTCTGTAAAGACAATCTTACACGTGCAATATCAATCCCACAATCATCGGACCTATTAATGCATGAGACTTATCAGCAAAATCTGCTGCAGACCAAAATTGAAAATAAATTTCTGGAAATGGGTTATATAACTGCTCTTTCGATATCTAATTTTCAGAGTAGGTATCATCCTAGATGAAAATTTGAGCACACGAATTTTCAACGGAATAAGAAACCAGCAAATTACCAATTTACAGAACCAAGAGAGCTGCGAAAGGATTGTCAATTTAATACTCCAGAATCATTTCGATCAGACGTCTAGCGAGTTTAATACCCCAAAAGATGTAGATTCATTTACCGAGAAGGCGAATGATCCATCCTCCGGCCCACTTGAGTTTTTATTTGGCTGTAAAGTTCGTAAGACACCGCATCCAACTCATATTCAGCAGGTAAAAGCACTGCTTCTAGCAAATTAATTAACCACGTGATCAAAAAATGATAGGCAACCATCTTTGTGGAAAAAACGTTTGCCACGAGAAACACACACAGCATGCAGCCAGCACTCGAAGTATTTATTTATCTTAAATAAATTTACAATATTAGATGATATTATGTAGGATCTCTTTTCTTGTCCAATCTGTTACAATGATGTTTCAAACTTCAAACGAGTGACTTCTGGTTGTGGGCACGAAATTTGTAGAGACTGCTTTAATACGTTCATTGACGAACGCGTCAATTCAAATAAGGTAAACAAACATTTTGGATATCCCAGACTAATGATGAATTGATAGCTGCTCAATATTGCTTGTCCGATAGATGAATGCAAATTCGAATGGGACGACGGATTTATAGAAGGTCTCATCCCTTCAAATAAATTGGATCGTTTTAAAAACTAAGAAAAAACGCATTGATAAATTCGGATCCATCACTTCGATGGTGTATTCGGTATGGATGTGGCACCTCGTTGAGAGGAAGTTCTCAGAACCCTTACATGAAATGCCATTGCGGTACAGAAATGTGTTTCAACTGTGGTCTCGGATGGCATGAGAAAATTTCATGTAAAAAGGTATGAGTTAAAACATGAGACAAGCCTGAAATGATTGTAATAGGCGATGGAGCGAGAGTATAAGGTACTCGCAGACCAAAAACAGTTCCAAAATTGTCCATATTGTAAATCAATCTGTGAAAAAGAAAGTGGTTGCAACCACATGACCTGCGCGTATTATTTTTGTTTTCTTCAATTTTCTAACCATCCCTATTTCGGCGTAGAGTATGCACTTACCAATGGTGCTGGCTTTGTCGTGGAAAGTATTATCCTCAGCATTTTGCTCCTGATAACCTATTCGGATGTCCTGGACTTCAAGACGGTAAATCTGCTGTCTGTTAAATAATCTTGACTTTCCAATAGGCTCGAACACAAAAAGGAACTGGAGCTGTGCAAAAATATATACTAAGAGATTAGGAGCACTGCTCTGTTTGCTTATGATGGGCTTGCTACAGATCTTACGACTGCTAGGATTTGCCATCATTTGGCCGATCTATTATTATCTAAATGCTGTCCGTGGGACTGATTCTTGGAAATCTAAACCTTGGTTATTGAAAGGACTAATTTTATTTGCGTGGTTGCTTTTGGGCCTCTTAACGTTCCCTATTACTGTTACCGTTGCAGTTACATTGGCAATTGTGCCAGGAAGCTGTATTCTAATCTGGAAACTCATGAAGTGTTTGGGAAGTTGCATTATGGAGAGAGTCAGGCTCAGAATCGAGTATGAAAACAGAGTGAACCGAAGGATGTAAATATGTGATGGCTCATTTTTGCCAAAGCCCAACATGCAGCGATGGTTATGAAGATTCAAAGCGGAGATGCAAAATTGTTTTCGTTTTCTTTGGTGAGCTCTTTTAATCTTTTGATTTATAAATTAACGATTTGAATTCGCAGGGAATGTCGATACTTGTCGACTTTGGATTTGATAGATTTATTTGGAAATATTTCAAATTTATATATCAACAAAAATATCTCACATAAAATCGAATGTCGCTATCAACTGGTAGGTTCATAAGTTAGAAAAAAAAAAAGAAAACTTCAAAATCAATCAATGTGTAATTCTTATTATCAAATTTTAAAAGGCTTTCTAACCTTGTCGTGAAGACCATGCTCAGTGGCCAAAAATATAGATAACCTAGAATAAGAAATAATAAGAAAAATCATTTCGTTGAAGTTTATACACAAAAAAACCAAAAAAACAGCATCAAACAATAGCTTTTAGAATTTCTTATTTCTTAGAAAAATATTGTGTTGTTTTGAACGAATTGAGCCAATAACTAAAACATCATTTTCAATATTGTTTCATCCTGACCTCAATTAGCATTTTCCTGTATATTACAGTCTTATCAAGCTGTTATACTCTTCTTCTCCTCTCTTGAGTCTGAACAACGCTCTGATAGTGCTTTTTTCGATTTGTCGTCAAATTTCGTGTAAATACTCATATCATTGTTACGGTATCTTTATAAAGGCTCAATCACGATATCAACAAATTGTCCTCGTAAAATCTGAGTCAGAAAATAACCAAATTCAGTTTTATTTTTCCCATCTTAATCAATATCATTTGATAGCAACATTTCGAATCTCTTTACATATGAACCAACTCGCTTTTGTTGAGCTTCAAGAAGGTAATCGAGGACATTCAAGGGCTGAAATAATTTGAATTAGATGTCAACACCTCAAATCGTCCAATTGAGATAAACAGGGAGGAACTCACGGACTCTCACTTAGTCCTTGAAATCGGACGAAGCTCCACTAGAACGGAAGAACCACGAGCAACTAATTATATAGAGAACTTGGGAGTTCTGTCATCTTCCCCCAAACAAACAATAGATTCCGCCAACGAAACCCTTACTCATACTATGTCGCTACAAAACACTTTAAACTTTTTAATGCACCAGACTTTTAAAGAAAATCTGCTGCAACTAAAGGTCAAAAACAGATTCTCAGAGATGGGTAGGTTATTACGGCTTTGTTGTCTGATCTTTGCAATAGGGATCAACTTGGATCACACCGTGAGCACAAGCAATGCGAACGCGATAAGGGTGGTACCAGTCACAAGCTTGAAAGTGCAAGATCAGTGCGAAAGAATCAGCAATTTATTAATTAATGATCGCTTCCATCTGACATCGAATCCATTTGATGAACCACAACATTCAACTTTACTTGTAGAGAGGATAAGCAACCCGTCCCCTGCCCAAACCGAATTTTTATTTGACTGTACGGTGGGCAAATCAAATCCGACTCAAGCTCAGTCGGTAAATACAGTTGCGAGGAAATCATCTCAACGAACATGTAGGCGGAAAATTTTGTGGAAAGCCTTCAGGGAACAATAAACTCAATGCCCATACAGCAACCTCTCAAAGTAATTTTCTCCCAATCTTCAATCAAAACTTCAATTATTTTTTAATAATAGCCTAGCTTTTCTTGTCCAATCTGCTACACTGAGATTCCAGTGTCGGCTCGAGTGACTTCTGACTGTCGCCATGAACTTTGTAGAGATTGCTTCAATATGTTCATTGATGAACGAGTGAATTCAAACAAGGTGCCTTAAACATTAAGATATTAAATTTATTGCCGAATCAACAGCTTTTAAACATTACTTGTCCGATCGATGGGTGCAAGTTTGAGTGGACAGATCAATTCATTGAAGGCCGATACTCACCAAATAAGTTAGTCCCTTTCAACAGGCTAAGAAAGATAGCCTTGGCGAATTCAGATCCACAACTTCGCTGGTGTGTCCGAGCTGGATGCACCCAATATATGCGAGGAAACCCAGAAAACCCTCATATGAAATGTCTTTGCGGAGCTGAAATATGTTTCAACTGTGGACTTGCTTGGCATAAAAAAATCTCATGCCAAAAGGTATAGTTAATTTCACCAAAATACATGGATGTAATTGCATTAGGCAATGGAACGAGAGTACAAAGCACTCGCAGACAAGAAAAATTATCAAAATTGCCCATACTGTCGATCTATTTGTGAAAAAGAAACCGGCTGTAATCATATATTTTGCTCGTATACCACAATCTCTATTTGCTATTTTAATAATTGCTATTTTGAAAAAAGAATATGTTCAAATGAGTGGTGCTGGCTTTGCAGAGGAGACTATTCTGTTAATCATTTTGCTCTTGATAATCCATTTGGATGCCCGGGGCTTCAACATGGTATGTATTTATGCTATCAAGCCGATTCATACAAAAGCTGAATAGACATGACTACGAAAAAGAACGTACTATGGGCAAAAATATACGCCAAGAGAGCGAAAGCGATGTTGTGGATGCTTATGATGTTCTTGCTACAGATATTACGGCTGCTAGGATTTGCCATCATTTGGCCGATCTATTATTATCTAAATGCTGTCCGTGGGACTGATTCTTGGAAATCTAAACCTTGGTTATTGAAAGGACTAATTTATTTGCATTGTTGTTTTTGGGCCTTTTAACATTTCCTATTACTGTCACCTTTGCAATAATATTGGCAATTGTGCCAGGAAGCTGTATTCTAATCTGGAAACTCTTAACATGGTTAAGAGATTACATCAACGAAAGAGTATACAGAAGATTCAATTTTGAAAGAATGATGGCTCAAAGAAGAAGGCGGTAACGGAGATAAAAAAATGGGATTATATTTGCTTATTGATACGACAAAATTTTGAAGTCAATGGATATGAGAATTCAAACTCGAAGAGAAATAGCCTTACATGAAAAATTTACTTCTTCTCAAATTGTTTTGCTTTTTTATAATTTGGTAATGTGAATTCATTTGATGTTAATTCTATTATTGCTCATCCAAAAGAAAGTAAACATTCTCACTTCTTACAAGTAGGTACGGAGGTGATTAAGTGAACAAACAGGCATTTCAGCAAATAATTTAAAAATTAGCTGTTGTAATTAATTAGCTGTTTTTCATTTCTCAGTTCCGTAGTTTGATAAAAAATAAAAGTTCAAAATTTAAACAGTTCAAATAACCAGAATTTCATGAGAATTTCCATTTTCATTAGCAGCCTTTTTGTCTTTTCATTCTTCGTTTCATACGCTGCTGATTTCTTTCTGCCATTTTTGAAAGCTTTTAACTCTGACATATGGGCCCCTGGGCCAGTAAAGCCTTGGATGCTGAAAAGTTGTACAGATGAAGTTGAAAAATCTGCTCCTTTATTTGGGAAGTTTGCCAGCGATGCTGAAGAACAGAACATTGATCATCTCTGCGAGGATATTAAGAATTTAGAGGAATCGGTGGCGAACATTTCAGGAAACTGCTGGATTGGGAACTATAAGAAAGGCACAGCCGCAGAAAGGCTAACCACTGAAGATTTTCTGAGGACTGCGCAAAATTTGACAGAAGGAGCAACAAAAATAAGCAAAAACCCTCTGCCTATCTTTGAGATTGCTCCGGACCTTGAAAATTTTTTCGCATGTTTCCCGAAACTCTATGCAAGCTGTAGCTGAGTCTGGATGTATTGAGTAGTATTTCATGACTATTGAAAGTTTTCACAATGATTCAGGTTATTTTATAATGTAGACTTTTATAAATGGAAATAGGAGCGCTTTGTTACAAGAATCATGAAATAATTCTAGAATTCTTCTTGCAAGAAACTACTAAATATGAACGTGCCTAAATTATGTTGCTGTTGGATCCTTTGTATACATAGACTGAGTATTATTTTGAATAATTTAAAGAATCTATGCTGCCTTTTATGCAGAGTATAGCATAAGGAAATAAACTTGAACGTTATTTATTACTGCAGGGTTCACTCTTGTGACTCTTTTCAGAGTTGTAACAAAAAACGAACAAGGACATTTGAAACTTCTTGCTAGCATTGCGAATATTCATGAAGTATGAAAATACACTAGCAAAGTGTCAGTATGAAACCTGCAGAAGACAAAGAGAAGCTGAATCCACATGTTCGACTCGAGATTACGAAGACAAAGTTTGAGGAATTGAGTTTGAGCCTTCTTCTTGTCAAGAACGGCTCTTTCTTTGGTGAATAGCGACGTAAATTCTTAAGAAGGTAATTGATGAGAATAATTTCAACAAAGATTGTCATAAATCGCGAGTCATTTTATTTTCAAAGGCATTCTCATTAGTAGGCAGCAGTTATTTTGTGAGAAAAGCACAAGAGTCCTAAAACATTTGGTGAAATTTTCTCTAAGATTTTCCGATATGCTGTTTTTTGTTTTTGTTTTTTTCGCCAAATTTCTCTCTTTAAGTTTGAAGGTCAGCTGTTTAACTCATTTTCTTTGTAATAAATTTGATGTTGAAGAGGTAATTCTTAAATCTTCAAAAACAAAGAGATTAGTTTCACTAATTATGGACCAGGTCCAATTCTGGCAATGATGTCAACATGCTGTGCTAATTAGTGAAAATATTTCTAAAAATTTCGATGCCTTAAAGTCACTATTTGAATAATCAAGCCGGGTTAATTAATTGATGTCCAGAATATTTAAGACATTTCTTCATGAAGTTAAGACAAAGACTGCCACAAACTCATCTGGTGAAAAAAAGCGGATGCTTATAGTTTCACGGGCTTTGACAAATTCTCAATTACTTTTATTCCTCATTCACGAAGTAATTTATGATTTATAACTCAGTTCTTTCAATTAATCGGCTTTTAACTTTTTTAAATTGTTTGCTTTTCAAATCGCATTCCAATGCGAATCTGATCAATTGTTGATCGTTCCATAAACTTAAAGCCCTTGTAGACCATCTGCGGCTGCTTTAGTTAGTTTCTCCATGAATTTCTCCATGAATACTTCATCTGTTCATGATATTTCAGAACAAGCCTAAAACCATGCATTGTGAGGCCAAGTGTTCGTACCAAACCAGGCAGGCTAACCAATCTCATCGAACAAGATGAGGTCCATCGCCGCGGTCTAAGGTAGAACTTTTTGAGCACTGCTACTTCTATAAAAAGATTTTCAATATCTAAATCTTATCAAGCAGCTTTGACTTAAGCTGAAAATGCTATTAAGAGAAGTCCTGTCTCGATCTGTCCAATTCTCAGAAGTAACCTCAAAGTCAAACCCCATAATGTAATCCAAATGAATGTTATTGTGGGTGTTTTAATTATTAGTAAATGTGCCCTAATTGATACTGCTGAAGCAAAATCTTAATGAACTTCTTTATAAATGATGATGGATATCAGAGATACCTCAGTTCAGCACACGGTCCACCCTGTCTCGTGATCAGAAATGAAATTTTCTCCTTTGGAAAACAATTAAAATATTCAAAATTCCGTATTTGATACTGACTATCGAGATGGACGTACTATTCAGCAGATAGTTGCACGATTCAAACTCACGGAGTTGCTGTTATTAGCAGGGATTCCATATGATAAAACGAACGTCTAGATTGCTGATGGAGTATATATTTCGCCTATGAAACTGAAAGTTATCAACCCAAACTCGGAGTTGAAGTGCTCAGCTCATTTTTCTTGAATCTTGAAGGCGCTCTTATGCAAAATGACAGATTACTCGCACAATTCTCTTTTTTTACCCAAAGGAAGCTTGCCATAAGCCAATCTTTATTCTGTGACTTGAAGGCGATTCTCTGATTGAAAATCAAATGTAATATTTTAAGGAAAAGTTTCGTGAATACGGGACTTTCTAAATTTACTGCCAAATAATTTTTGTTCATTGATATTTTGTTAAAAGAATTTCAATTCAAAACGTTTCTAATCAATGATCTAAAAAACGTCCAATAGGTAATGTCAATAAGTTTATTAATATGGTATTTAATGGTTAGAAGGGTGGTATGAACAACTATTAGTTTTCTTAAGAGGTAGATGCAAATATCCTATATTAAACTCGAATTAATCTCAGAAGGTTTGCCGAATCCCTTTAATTAAATAGTTGCTAATAAGAGAATCTTGCAAATTTTATTTAAGATTCTTAATTCTTCGTTATTGATGATTCGAGAATTTAATTAGTTGACTTTCTGAGTTCGGAACCTTTTGTTATGCAAATAAAAGCACTGAATAAGAGCCATTATGAGTAGATTCATCTCAAGCGGAGATGGAATTTGATCTAGGAGTATTCTTTTTGAAAAAAAACAGATTCGGAATTTCTTTGGTTATTTAGTATTTTTAAATGGACAGCAATTGATTCTTAAAGGAATTAATGCCAAACTAAAAAGAGACGGATTTTCCAGTTTAAATAAATTTGTATATCTTTGAAAACTAACTATTTTACGAAAACGAAATGAAAGCCCCGAACTATTTCATCACTCTGCTTAAAGGGTACAATCGAGCAGCATCCAACTTCGCTCCTACGCTACCGACTTGGATAGCAGTCATTTCACTCGTTATATACCATCTTCAGAGGGCTGGAACTTTCTTATTTTCGGCTCAAGAGACCCCTTCTTTGGGCACCACTGTCAATCGAGCAATTACTCAAATTATTAAGATATTCCAAATTCGGTATTTGGAACAGATAACTCCTTTAAATTATGAAGGGATTACTATCATACTCTTCTCACTTATCATAATTGGAGTTTTGGTGAAGGTACGATTTTTCATCTTGGAACGAACAAGAGAGCAGAAAGTAAAGAGAGAGAGTATCTCCGCTCTATTTCAACTGGCATTTGTTTCTTGGGCGCTAGTCTTTGAAAAATACTTTCTCTACATTCCTGTTTTGGAGAACAGCTTCTACGTTTTCACTCAACCAGGAGTCAAGGCTTATATACTCACGCTTGCGATATTCAACCTCACATGTATGCTAATCTTCCGGATCTTGCAATGTGTGTTTCTTTTCTGGAATCCTTACACTAATTTGAAGTGTATTCCAAGAGGTATCACTGGAGAGTTGATAGACATCATTGGATTCCTGATCATGTATGCGACCAAGAATGCAAGTTCGAATATTTCCATTTATATGGGCCTAGCCCTGACAGTTCTTCAATTTGTCTGTCTATTCCTAGCACCGAAATTTGTCGATGGAATCCAGAATCAAGTCGAACTAGTCTTTCAAGTCTTCTGCTTTGCATTGGGAATCGATATCCTATTGCAACATCATATTTACCACACTCAAGATTTTCCTTTCTTGTTGATGGCGGCATTCATTTATTGGGGATTAAGAAGCCTCCTTCGGTATAGATTCTGGAGTTTGCTAAGACAATTTGAGAATCCTGACCTCTCAAAGGACATGGTGCGGTCTCTTCCTCTCATTTTTGATAGATATTTCGGGAGCAGCTCATTGCTAGATTCTATTTATCCCATTCTCACCTACAGATCGAATCTTGAAAATAATAAAAACTTTGAAGACATAATGATCTTCTCGAAGGAAGACTGCTCACTTGAAAAAGACCTGCATAAGCAGAAGGCATTCCCTGCTTTTATTACCTTCATCGAGACTATTTACAAAGAGTATATCCAAGCCACAGATATCACCAAGCCATTCTTGCAACCTATTATTGTTGCATACCTCTTCTTCGTCAAGCGAGTGCTAAAGGATCATGACAAAGCACTTATCCTGCTCAGTGATTTCAGAATAAAATTCAAAAGAATGCAAATTTCAATGAATCTAAGAGAAAAAATACAGTTGATCCTCATTGAAGAAGAATGTCTGAAAGAAATTACTACTTCGAAAGGCAACTATTCCCTTGATGTAGCCCAAGTTTTCTTCGTCCTCGACAAGACCGAAGAGCTGAGACTAAGAATAATTCATTTTATCGAGAAGAAACTTGAGTTTTTAGACTCTCTGAAAGAGCCCTCTCTTGATTTGAACCTTATAAAATCGACAGGAGTTGTCTTGACGAAAGAAATCCAGGCACTCTTAAAAACAGCCACTACAGATTCTGATTTCACTCATTACTCTAAACCCAAAGAATTATTTTCGTATTTTGTCAAAGAAGTGCTTCAAAACCCGAAGATGCTAGGAGTTGAATACAACAATATACATTCACATCATTCACATCGTATCGTTAAAGAAGCAAGATCCAAGGAAATGAATGTTGATGAACTCATTGAAAAAATTCAAGGCAATTCGACTCCTCAAGCATTTATCCTCATTATAAATGATTGCTCCATAGCGCGAGGTAAAATTGTGCGATACTCCAAACAATTATTGACACGCTTGAATTACTCAACGGACGAAGCCTCAGGGCTGAACTTTGACGACATCGTAGCTGCTGTGAATTATCCGAAGCATACATTCTTCGATGAGAAACAAGAAATAAATCAAGATTCTGATCGTAAAATGTGTGAAGTAATTTTGAGGAGTAGCTCTGGTGATCTTATTCCAGCACACGGAAGTATACAACGCCAGGTTTTTGATGATACCCCCTGCATGGTTTTGTTGGGTGAAGAAGAAGAAAAGAGCAATTCAGGCTACTTTATACTTTGCCAACAAGATGGCAAGATCCAAGGAATCAGTGCCAAGTTGGCGTCTTATTTAACCGCTTACAACCCACTCAATGGAAAATTTATCCATCATATCTTATCTAAAAGGGATATTATGCCTTCTCTTCTGCTAGATGAACACATAGCATATACAAGAAGGTCCGGAGTGTTGAAACTCCAAAATTCCAAAAATTTGAAAGAAAACTTCGTTGAAATTGATTTCTCAGTTTGTCCCTTCGGAACAAAAGACACTGTCTCTGGAAGTCGCGAGAACTATGTTGTCTATCTTTATCCTGTGAGAGCGGGGTCTCTCAAAGAACTTTTGAAAATGTCATCACGAAAGTGGGTCTTTTCAGCCAATCAGGTATTGTCTCCCAAATCTATTGAAGGCTACCAGTCGGATCGCACTCCTTTCGTAACAACACCCAACAGTTTTGCTGAAAAAAATGAAAAATTTCACTTCACAAGTTGGGCAGACGTCGATAGGACCAGGTTCAATACTAAGGTTGGTAGTCAATCCACCCTGAAGCCTCAGGCATACTCCTCTAAAATAGTCGAAGTGAACCTTGAAGAGGAGTCTGAGCATTCCGACAAAACCAGCGACCGAAAAATCAAAGAAGCTGATGAGTTTGTAAGTGAAGAAGAGTTCGAAGACAAGGAGAGCGGTCACTTACCCGCTTTGGCAAATCAAAATGACTCGACAGCATACTATGGCAGTATGCAAGGCTCCGCAAAGCGCCAAAGGAATATAGAGAAAGCAAAACAGCTAATTGAGAATCACAAATTACCTGTTTCAATTCGATGGATGAGAGTGTTACAACTGCTCGTCTGCATTGCAATGTTGGTTTATTGGATGATTGACTATTTTGATCTTACCCGAAAATTTGAGATTCTGTCTGAAATGTCGGGAATTACTTCCTTTCCTTTGACACTACTAACAATCATGGCAGCTTTTGGTGGCTACAGTGAGGTGTCTTTGGCCGCAATGAGTGGACTCTTTCGGGCTGATGTCGGAACTGACACCTTATCTTTGGTTCTTGGGATGACTGCTAACTTATTCACGACATTTCAGACGCAGTTCAAAAAATACGTCCTTCAATCTAACCCAATCTCATACTATTCAGACTTTACATACGAAAGTTATGCATTGAATCTTACGCTGCCCGACTCGCCATACCTCAATCGAGAAGTAAACTTTAATGAGGCATTGAACACGCTGAGAGGCTATATGAGTGAATTTTTTTACGGGATTCAAAAAGGACGGGTAGACATCGATAGCCTGAATTTTTTCCGACAAGAAAGCCTGGATTATAACAGGATTTTCCAATTACTCAGCGAAGATCTTTTTAATCGCCTCTCGGCTGAATTTGATAATTTGCTCTTGCTCTTGGCGCTTCGTGTTATCTTGGGGGTTGCTGTCGCAGTCACCATAGGATCGTCAGTGTTATACATTTTCTTCAAGCTTCATCGCTCATCCGAGAATTTGCTCTCCAAATTCGCGCGAATCCCAGAATCAGAACTTAATAATGAGATAGCTTCTCTTAGAGAGCACGCTGCATACCTCCAGCGTTCTGAAGAAGTCGTAGAAAAAAAGAAACCTGGAATCATCTCAAAACCTCCCAAGAGACCTGGTCGGTCTGGTGTAACCATATCAAAAAAATTCAAGCAACTGAACCAACGCAGAGGATTACATATCTTCCTCTCCATTGCCTATTGCGCCCTATTTTTGGCCCCATTTCTCGTTGCGTATGCTCTGAAGAGAAGCCCAGTGCAAAATTGCATCCCATTGATAAAACAATACAAGCTCTTAGCAGAAAGTGGAGCAGCAGCTTCTGCCATATCCGCTCATCTTGTGGAAGCAATGTTACTGGCAGCAAACGGTAATCCAGCCGCTACCTTGGCGATGCTTAATTCAACTGCATCTTATATCGATGTAGCAAAAGAAGCCTCTTCCTCTCTCTACTCCATGCTGCAAACGATGGACCATAATAACGCATATCTTTCAGAGAATCTTACAAAAGCCCTACAGAATCTACGCAATGAATCTTTTTGCAGTACCATTTCAGATTCTCGGATATCATTGCACTGTAACAACTTGGTTCACAAGTCGACTATAGTTCAATATGGGCTCGCAGCAATGTTTAAGGGTTTGATCGAAGAGTTCTTGGCCTATCGCAAGCAGCTCGAGAGTGCCCCGACTCTTGCTACCGTTGCCAAATTGACATCTGATGCTAACGTGGTATACCAAATGTTCTTTACAACGATAATTCATGTCGCACTTGCTGATGTCATTGCTCTTTATCAATCAAATTTTGAAGAGGTCGCAGCCAGTGCGCATCGTGTGTTTCAAAAGCTTCAGGCGGTGAGTCTCGTATATTATTGTATTTTAATTTTGTTGACACTTACTCCTTTGCTCCCTTGGGCGAGAAAAGAATATAAAAAAGTAAAAGACATTTTTACTTTATTACCAACAGATGTGTTGATCTCCAACCCTTATATAATTGCAGCTCTAAGACGTCGTTAGAGTTATTTAATTTTAGTTTTAATTCACTTGGTTGTCGGCATAATAAGTTGTCCTGCTTATGTCTAGCTTCATTCAAAATATCGTATCTTTTCCTGCTGAACAAGTTGTAATATATATCTGCAGTTAAATCATTCAGGAAAATTGCAATTGTTGGATTTGTAATGGTCAGTACAAATTTTCGACCTCAGCCGAGAGATGAGAATGTAATGAGAGCCTCACCACTCTGGAGTTTGATGCAGCCGTATCTGAGGAATGCGGAGTATTGAGGACACCTTTTATTGACTTAAGGCTCGAAGGGGAATCTACTGAAAAAAGAAATAATACTTGCAGGTTTGCTGGCTTTGAAAAAATTTTGATTCCATACTCGCAAAGAGATCTCCAATATTTGAATTCAGAATATCATGTGAATAAGTTTTTGCTATGCTTGCGTTAGATTACTATTGTTCACTACTCTAATGTTTAAACTGTTTAATTTCTATATCTCAATTTTCGATGCCAATCTCATCCGCTGTTTTTTCAACATTTTGTCAAAGTGCGGTTACGGATACTCTCGCTTTTGGCCCTAGCCAAAGATGATATATTCGTTCTGTAGCACTAAGAATAAATAGGCCATTTTGTGGGTCTTTTGAAAATATTTCAAAGGGTGTCGTTACTGTAAAATCACTTTCAGAATCTAACTCTCTTAGCCCTGATTTCTGCTCTTTAGAGTGTAAATATTCACAGCAGAAGTCTTATCTCGATCTTTGATCCTCAAGAACCAAATTTCTGACCTTGCTACTCACAATTCCAATCCCAGTGAATTCTTTTTTGAGAACATTCAAATTATTCCTAATTATAGCTTAATTGGTAGTGATGACGCAAAATCTGAGTATTCTTGATAAAAACGATCAATATCAGGCATATCAGCCTAATGAATGATTCTTCTTCCTGATGAGAAACGAGGACAAATATTTTCCTGAAGAAAATCAACTAACTATGCAATTCCCCGCATATTTAGGAGAAAATTGGATTATATCTTGAACATCTGTAAGGATAAGCTGTATATCAGAAAGTTGCTATGTTTGAAATCAGTCTGTTTGTAAATAACAAAGACTGAATATGGTACTATTAACAAGTAAAAAACTTTGAAAAAAGAGTATATAATTAGGGGATTAAACTGAAAGGCATCAGAAAACTCTGTGTGCCTGAAATATTCAGCTTATTTCATTAATATGAAAGGCAGCATCATGCAGGAGCAGAGGCTACTTTCGCAAATTTTTTTTCTCTTTAGTCAAAGTAAACTTTGCCAAGACAATAATGAACTTCCTTTAAAGCCATAAAATACAGGTTATTCAAGAATAACCTGCTACTTTGAGGGTAAATTCAAAGATGATGTCTCTATACCATTGCATTGTTCTGTGGGTTTAAAGTAGTTAAATGGAAAGAAATATTTCAATTAAAAAAAAATCGCGAATCAGATACTTTGTATACATTACTGCAAAATTATTTTTCTTCATTAAAAAATTTTCTTAATTGGCAAACAAAGTACCCTTTTTCTCTCTTTCAAGATTTAGATCAGAGTTTTAAACTCATACCTTTCCTCGTCAATATTTCCACAACTTTTCGGATAAGTGATCTTATAAGTCTTATAGAAGCCGTTTTCTTACTCTCAGCAAATAGAGTGTAACAACTATTAGATTTCTTATTTATGAAGCTGAGGTAGTCTTTCATCTTCCGATTTAAATACAAGGGAATCATTCTCAGAACTTTTTCGCCGAATTCGTAAAATTAATAATTGCTAAAAAGGAATGATACCGAATCTTTAAAAATTTTTAATTCTCCGCTGTCGACTCTTTAACTATTTAATCGAAAAGCATTCTTAGTCTGGAAGCCCTTTTCGTAAATAGGAAGGAATACTGACTACGAGCCTAGAGTTGAATTAAGTCAAGTGGAGATTGGATATGATGTTATTTGGTTATTTTTTGATAAAACAGAAGAATCAGAATGCCTCTGTAATTAGTACCTTGGCATTAATGAGTTTTCTACACAACCAGTGTGAAATTAAAATTTAACCGAATTCCAGCTTTTTAAAAAAAAAGATTTATATAGCCAGCAAATAACTTTATTTCCAAGAAACTGAATGAAGGCCTCGAACTATTTCCTTGCTCTGCTAATAGGATACAACCGAGCAGCATCTAGCTTCGCTCCTAAGATCCCCGCTTTGGTGGCAATTACTTCGCTTATTATATATCATCTCCAGAGGGCTGGAACCTTTGTATTTTCGACTCAAGAGACCGCATCTTTTGGCACCACAGTCAATCGGGCAAT
>ENA-UOTX01000100-UOTX01000100.1-compost-metagenome-genome-assembly--contig:-NODE-100-length-89837-cov-11.263503_pt1 | contig 89837 bp, 49 predicted proteins | sample MGYA00238143_ERZ746982 | MGnify/ENA primary metagenome ERZ746982 (study PRJEB28758, sample SAMN06268862) | compost metagenome | isolation source: single cell | place: USA: California, Emeryville, Joint... | reverse complement strand
TAGTCGTGGTGGTTGAAGTCCAAGTCGCAGTCGCTGTTGAGGTCTTGGTGGCTGTCGATTGGGCAGAACTGATTGTTGCTGCAGCCAAGAGTGCCAGAATGACAATCAAAGATGTTGCTTTGAGCATTGTAAAGGTTTCAGAATCTTCAAATTCTTGCTTTTCTTAAGAAATTATTATAAAATTGATTCAAGCTCAATTAAATACTTTGTTCGATTTTATTGTAGAATTTAAATCGGAATTAGTACGTCATTCAACCTTTTTTCAAAAACTACTTGAGAATTTCTGGCAAAACTGGGAAGGGTGATGTGTGGCTGGTCCGCTTACTCGTTTTCGGCTAAGAACGCGAGGTCTTTTTCATTTTTTCTGAGGAACATTTCTCTCAATGAAAAGATAAAAAGTAGAATTTCATCCAGTTAATAGCCTCTCTCTCTGCAGCCAGATGACAGAATGTGGGAGCATAGCTCAGCAGAGCACTGTTTTCCAATTTTCTTTCCAAATTATAAGTTACACATGCCAGAGTCCCTCAAGCTTAAATTAATCGATTTTATTGGAATAGTAATTTAATTCGTTCGATTAATTTTTTCGAGCAGATTGCTGTTTTGCTTTTTTTATAATAAAAAAGAAAAACCTAAAATCATACCAGAATTTTCTGCTTTATATAAATAGTTGTGAATTCGCTATACTTTAAAATTTTGAACTCTAAGCCAAAATTTCTTTAGACTTTAATGCTCTCCATTGGCTTCATCTTACGATGGCTTTACTATTGCATTGTGAACATCAAGCAGTTAAAAGAGCTGCTGACAATTGAGTCTTTTTTTTCAAAACAGAAAATTCGAGATTTTGAATTTCCTGCGATCCTCTTCCTCTTTCGTTGCAAAAGTGAGTGAAAAAGCCGCTTTTGTGACATTTTCATTGTGTCTGTGGCTAATCCGCTCTGCAAGAGGTATTTGGAGCTTTTTGTTTTTTTTATTCTCCTCATGCGTGATCCATTTTATACTGAGGTTACGATTTTTAAAAATTTAATTGGATGTATAGTAGAGTTTTGGCTCAAGTACAGTAATTCGGTTCACTCAGCTTCATTAGGCGAATAGTAGCTTGTGCTGCAATGATCTGCAATGGACTGCACTCTGTGGCACTTTCCTGGCACATGTTGATGGTAACATAATCGAGAGCAAAAAATCGATCATTTTATAAGATTTCAAAAGATGGAATCAGTGATACTATGAAATGTAATTTGAAAGAATTATTTCAAAAGCTACGAATTGCTAGCTTGATGCTAACTTTATGCCCAATTATGTACTTTAACTTTTTTTCTACATTTTAAATTCATTTTCTACAATACTAGCCAACAAAGGTTACTTTATTATTTTTTCAGTATGATACACATTTTGAGGTTACGCCAGATGGCGGACGAAGTTATCTGTTGACCTTATTTATCAAATCGAGCCAATCCAGCATTTTCGAAAATTCAAGATTTTAATCGCTACATACTCTTCCGATCGTAGTACATAAAGCAACCTAACCGATCCCTGCTTCCAATCTCCAGGACAACCTAATTTCAGATTTCTTGCTGATTGATTGTGATGATAGGCGACTCGGGCCAACTCAGGATTCTGAAATTCAAATTTCATGTATTTTTTAAAAATTTACTAAATTTTTGAAGTAAGAGCAGAGAACGTCGTCTATTGATAGTATCTTGATATTGGGATTTCCCACTTTTTGAATGTTGAGCTTCTTATTGTCTATTCATTATAATTCAGAATTTTACAAAGCAATCTAACAGCCAAAGGCTTAAACAAAAAGATTTTACAATGAACCTTCATAAATAAAATACTATGGCAATTAATTAACATTTGAACGTTAAAATTACAGACCTTCTCGAGTGCTTGTTGTTAACATTGAATATAATAAAAAATTCTTTAAAATAGTTGAGTTTCATTTCACTCTCTGCAAAGATTCACGCAGTCACATTAAAGAATTTCTTCGAGAAGCTTCAGCTAGGTTCTCATGCGATTTTTTGATTTTCTCTTTCAAATCTTCTAACTTTGTCAAGCTTGTTAACTTCTTACATTGTTCAAAGATGCTCCTATCCGTATCATCCGGAATAGTCTCATCTTCTTCATCAGGTTCCTGGCTTATCCGCCCTTCAGTAGTTTCTTCGATGATTGGAATCGCCGAGTGATCCTCATCTGAAATTACTGTAAAAGCGTTGGAGATGCTCATTGTTAATTCCACGTATTTCTTGTATAATGAACTTATTGGCCGGATCGTTTTTTGCTGGGAGAGAAACACCAGAAATGGGATTATAACTAATAAATCGGCTTCTGGCTCTTTCTTAGTGAAATTATTTATGAGGATTCCGTTCTCTTTGTTCAGAGTAATCCAAGACTTTTCAGTCTAATTTTGAAATTAAAAATAAGCATCAAAAGCACGTTTATTCAAGCGCATTACATCCATGATAATGGTTCTATGCTTCTCCTTTTCTACACTGAAAGGCTGATTTTCCTGGATATTTTCGAGCTCAATAGAAGATTCAATATTTCCCATAAGGCCATGAACATGCTGGATTATATCTGACTTTGCCGCGAGATATTTGAGTGTCTAAAGTGGGAAATTCATAATTCTAAAACTGCTTTAGAGTTTGTAAAAATCACCTTAGCGTTCATATTTGAATATAAGTATATTTTAAAGAGCTCCGAAAGCGATGTCAGGAAAAGCTTTAGTCCAAACCGCTGAGTGATCTCTAATTTTTCTACCTCCTCGAAAGCCTACTCTTTTATTAGTTCGTGATTCAAAGAGGTTTTGTATACGTTCAGATTGAACTGGCCGCTGCTTGCTTCGAACCCAAAGTCAATGAGGGCTTCTAATCTTATGAAAAGTCTTATTCGCTTGCTCTACAAGGTGTTAGAATATGATTCTAAGAGAAGTTGCGATACCTGGAGAGCGATTCTGTTCTCAAGTGTGTCTCTTAGATTTTTGCTGGAATCGGTGCTCAGATTTGAAGGGACATTCTTCGATGGGAACCTTACCAGTGATTATTAGTACGATTTTTCATTGCCGACTATTGATTTACTTTGCTGTAAAAAAGGAGCCCTCGGTCCTCGTGAATCCTTGCTGATTGTCGTCCAGAGATTCTGCTGTATTGATCATGTTTTTAGGAAGATTTCGAGATAGCGAAAATTTTTTATTTTAACAATCTTCGGCGCGACTCAAGTATATCTATCTGAGTTTGAGAATCAAATAAACTCTAAATACGGCAACCAATAATCATTCAGCATAATTAATTTTCGACAATGAGGAATAATTCTTTTTCTTTAAATACTTCAGTGAATTAAATTGCTGATGATTTTTTTTCAAACAACTACTGCTATTTTTAATTATTAGTATTATTGGGTCGTACCTAGTCAGAGTGACATCACGAAGCTTCTTTACTTCTCAGATGTTGGTATAAGGCTGTCTATGCCATCAATGTGGTGGGAAACATGGAAATGAGAGACAAATTTTGGATAATCGTTTGATAATTTTAAATCATTCATAAAGTACTGAAAAAATTGTTCAATACGTTCGGAATTCCGAATTGCGTTTAATTTAAAATGATTAGATGTGCTTGAAAAGAAAAATATGGCTACTGGGATGGTGGAAGAATTACAAAGCACTCTTTCTCTGGAAAAAAAAAAGTCATGAAGGTTGGCATAGTTGCTGTGAATCGAATGCAGTATCTTTCAACTCTCACTATTTTGCGGTTTAGTAATAGTAAAGCTCCTAATTATCCCAGAAACTTCCATATTGGGCTTGCTCTTTAGCTATCAAAGCATCAACCTCCATAATGAGCATATTTGGATAATCCCACTTAGAATTATTAGTAGTTATATCAATTGATCGAATATAATAGTAGTATTGCTAAACAATGACTCTAGAACAAAGTACTGCGCCATAAATTAGCAGTACAAAGGTTGGATTGCTCACTAACGTTTAGAATTTCTTTCATTGAGAGACGTAGTAGTAGCGTTAACTCTTTTTTCTAAAACATAGCATGTTTAGTTCTGAAAATCATTGAATCTATTGATAACACTCTAATATAAAAGAACTGGAAAAGAATTTATCTCTTGAAAGCCATAGTACAACGCGGGATGAAGAACACATTTGTAGTTGAAATAGAGAACTTCGAAATGCATGGACACTCACTCTTTCGTTATACCAAAAACAAAATTCTGATTTATATGCTAAAAACAATGAATGCGACGATTCTATTTATTAAAGAATTAAAAAAATAAAAATGCAATAACTCCTAACAAATCATACATTTCCATTACTTGAATTTGAATATTCTCAAGCTTTCTCATGAAGAGATCAGGTTAAATTAGATAGCAACATAGGTATTGATTTCAATTTTTAAACAAGTTTATCCTGGCAATAGAGCTTGCTTTTCCAGTTCCACCCAAAACTTCTCATTAAGGAAGATTAAGCACCTTAAAATGCGATTGCTTTATCTTCTCTTTCAAATACATCAATTGTTTAGAGCCCTTAAGTCGAATAGATTCGTTTGAAATGCTTCGGTCAACATCATCAGGAGTTGTATCTTCGTCTTCATACTGCTCTTGACTACCCAGACCACTTTTCAGAGACTCGGTGTTCTCTTCAATAATTTGAATCGGCAATTGATTTTCATTCGCAATCACTTTAAAGGCGTTTGTATGGCACAAGGTCATATCCAGATATTTTTTATACAATGAATATATCGGTCTAATCGTCTTCTGCTGGGAAAGAAATACCAAAAAAGGTATTATAACCAACAAATCTGCTTCTGGCTCATCTTTACTGAAGCCATTGATAATGATTCCATTTTCTTTGTTCAATCTAATCCAAGATTTTTGAGTCTAGTTTTGAAATGGTATATTGATATCAGATTGAAGTAACTAACAAATACATCCATGATAACGAGTCTTCTCAAATCTTTCTCATCGCAAAATGCTTGACTCGTCTTCGCATTTCCTATCTCAACAGGAGATAAAATGTCTCCTATCAAGGCTTGCACATATTGAATCGTTTCTGTTTTTTCTGTTAGATATTTCATGACCTACAATTTCAGCAGTTCGTTTTTGTTTAACTACATTACCATTCAAAGCAACATACCTTTGAGCTAATACTGGAATACAAATAGATTGTAAAAAGCTCCGAGAGCGATGCTAGGAAAATTTTGAGCCCAAAACGTTGGGTTATCTCAGATTTCTCACTGTCTTCGAGATCCTATTATTGTGAAGTGAGTTTGCAAACAATATATTGTTTGCTAACCTTGCTTGACCTACTCGCGTCAGGTCTCAGTCCAATCAGAGCTTCCAATCTTACAAAGAGTTTCATTCGCTTGGTCTATATAGGTTTAGCATTCAAACCAAGCATTAGATGGTACTTGAGAAAAACTTTTATTCTCGAAAGAGTCTCCTAAATTCTTAATGCGAGAGTCGATGCTTAGATTTGATGATGCTTTCCTTGAAGGGAATCTAAACGAAGAGGTTTTAGAGCTTGGAGCTTCTGGGTATTACCTTGCTGTGTAATAAGAATCGATCGTTTTTGTGGAAGATGGCCGAGTTTCATTGAGACAGTTGACTGTGTTCATAGTTTTTCTGGAAAGTTTTTGAAATTAAAATTTTTATTCTCAATCATCACTGTGCTCAAAGGATATATCGATAATTATATCTTCACATCAACGGAAAGATGGTTGTTTGTAATCAATTTTAGTATAAATCCAACAGATCGAATATTCACTTGATTTTTCACAATCTCAAGACAGTGACCTCTTAGGAACACAGCTCCTTTAGACAATAATTTAATGGCGTAAGCAGATTTATAATATCATCTATAAAGATATTTATAATGAGCAAGCTGTATCTTCAGGCAGAAGTCACTTTCCCAGTGCGAATTCAAGGAGTTACATCTACAAAGCCAAAATTATTTTCTTCCTCTAATATTTGTTTGAAAAAGTGAGCAAAAATAGTATCACATAGCTACGAAGTGGACAAAAAGAGTGCGCTAAACCACTTTCTACATGTCTCATCAGAGGTATTTTGAAGAAGAAGATGTAAAGGTTGCACTTGTATTTGAGATAATTATTTACAAGCGGTTATCAATTTCCTGTAATGTATCCAATATGTTTTCAAAATCAAAATCTCTCATTGATTGTAAATGATTACACCCAATCAGATGATCTCTAAGAAAGGTAGGGCATTATAAAAATAATAATGAACTCGTCTGGTTATGAGAATTTACAATAGTGTAATATATACTGTAATGAATGAAAATACATCTTTCCTGAATTTTGCAGACTAAAGACACGAGTGATTTAGTCTTAAACTAGCCTATTTCAAAAAAAAATACATGTTGGATTGTCTGTATCGAAATATAAGAGTTTTCTCTCATAAGTTTGATGAATTATTTTTCGAAAGATGTCTCCATCAATTATTATAAGTTTGAAGACTCTCTTTCATTCCTTTGATTTGATTCAAGTCTTTCAGTCGACTATATTCTTCAAAGATGCTTCTGTCAGTGTCGTCCGGGGTTGTCTCATCTTCTTCAGCCTTCTCTATGCTTCCTGGCCCTCCCAAACTCTTGAGAGAGTCGGTATTTTCTTCGAGTATTGGTATCGGCAACTGACTCTCATCCACCATCACTCTAAAGGCATTGGAAACGCTCATCGTCATCTCAACGTATTTATTGTGCAGAGAACAAATTGGCTTAATCGTCTTTTGCTGAGAGAGGAACACCAAAAATGGCAGTATAACTAGCAAGTCAGCTTCACGTTTATCTTTACTGAATCCGTACACCAGAATCCCGTTCTGTTTATTCAATTGAATCCAAGATTCTTCAGTCTAATGAGATTTATGTATTAAACCCATATCAATAATAGCAATATAGTACATCCATAATGATTGCTCTTTGCTGGCGCTTCTTTATATTTGCCAACTCAAATGAAGACCTGATATTTCCCATTAAGCCATGTACATGTTGAGTTATGCCTGTTTTCTCTGCAACGTATTTAAGTGCCTATTTAAATTAGTTCACATCGACTAGAAATAATATAGTCACTTTAGCACCCATGCTGGAATATAGGTAAATCTTAAAAAGCTCTGCCAACGATGCCAGAAATATTTTCAGTCCGAATCGTTGCACTATCTCCAATTTTTCAATCTCTTCGAGATCCTAATTGGTTTGAGTCGCAAGGAATATGTATGATGACTTACGTTTAAGTTCTGTGTACTAGCGCTGCTGGCATCCGATCCGACTCGAATCAGAGCCTCCAGTCTGATAAACAGTTTCATTCGTTTGCTCTATTTGGTGTAAGGCACGCTACATGAGGAATACGTTTTACCTGAGAGGCAAATCGAGTTTCTAAGACGTCGCCAGGAGAATCTAAATTTTGATTGGAAGTTATATCTCTTGAAGGAAATCTTGCGAAATATTAGTTGTTGAGTTAAGCAATGCCTTGCCTTACTTTGCTGTATAATAAGAGTCATCAGATTTCTGGAGCATTTGCTGGGCCTCGCCTTGAAAGTGAGTTGGATCCATAAATTTTGAAAATTTATAAAGTAAGGTCTTTAATATTGTTTCGATTTTAATGACGCGTAGGTGTATTCTTGAATTAAACGCATTATAGGAATAAAACGCGGGTGGAAAAAACTTTTATTAAACGTTAATTCATTCTATTAAATCATTCTATAAAATTCGAGATTCACCTTTATTCGTTTTGAAATCAAGAGCTTCGCTAGCAGTAACAACGACATTTCTGCTGGAGCCGGATTCGGGAGCGAAGAATGCTCGTTCATCGAAACCATTCAATATCGATGAAGAGAGCGTAAATTAAATGTGCTTGAAGAATTATAATTGAGATGAGAAGCATTTGCTAATTATGAAGATGCTTCTTAGCCTTTATTTAAAATTTGAAAAACCCTTAGTAGTCCTAAAAAGCTTTTTCTGCTAATGAGTCCTAAACGCAAATTTTGATGATGAAACAAGACCCATTTCCAAGGTTGCGAACCTTCAAGTGCACTTAATATTGAAACCTCATTCTATAGGCTGCCGTGCTGCTCTTGGGGTCTAACAAAGCATTTGAAAAATATCATTGCAGGCCTTGATATCGGCAGAATTTGGTTACCCAGGATGTTTACCTAGCATGAAGCTTGCACATTCTCTCCTAGGTTTTAAGGCTTTAGCCAAACTCATGCATGCCTCCATAATTTGTGAGGTTGATACATGCTGTTGCCTTTATGGTATAGCTGTCAAAGTTGCTTAAATATAGCTCAACAATACTCTAAAACTCCATTATTCATTATTGTTGATCCAATTCTACCCACTCACGCGACGGTTTATCTCGATAGCATGCTTCTCATTTTAAGAGGATTGAAATATGTGCTGTAAAACCTAAAGCTTTGATCATACTCAAACATCATGCACTATTTGTCGGAAAATCGAGAAAAAATGTATTTCCCTGATTCACCTCTCGTATAATTTTACTCAGCAAATAGCCGGATCACAAATGCAAGTCCAGCCAATCACAAAAAATTTCCGGGAATTTCAATAGAACTCGCAGGGATTCGAACCCTCACAGGATATTAGTATCAAAAATTTTTTACAGTTAATATCCACAGCGGAATACCGCCTCAAATTTAGGATTCAAAATCAAAATAGAAGCCTTCAATAAAATGGATTACGACGATCAAAACCTCAAATACAAACCCAGAAAGGCTCTTTCTGAATCCCAAGAGCCCGTCCGAGACCGCGGCACCAACCGGCAAAGCAGCGCAGAACGTCGGCAGCGGAGAGACGCAGAACGGTACTATGTAGACATGAAAGCGCAATTTGGTGAAGTGAAAAATCTATACCACATTCACGTAGAACTGGGAAGAGGAGCCTATGGCGTAGTGTATAAAGGATACGAGTTCGATGACCAAGGCAAGCCAGATAAGAGCAAAAAAGTCGCTATCAAAGCAATTTTCTCAACAACAGCTGATTACATCATAACATCGGAGCTCTGCCTTCTTAGGGCGCTGGGTGGAAAGAATAATATCGTGAAATTCAAGAACGCGCATTTTACAAATAAGCAGTATTTTGTGGTGACTGAGTACCATAAATACAACCCTTTTGACGTAATAATCGTTTCTAATATCCTCTATTCTAATTCTACCAGTCTTTCCTGTACAGCGCAAGCATGATTGAGATAAAATACTACATGAGAGAGCTACTAATCGCGATTGACTATCTGCATTCGTTGAAAATCGTACATCGGGACGTCAAACCGGGAAATTTCTTATACAATATAAAGAAAAGAAGCGGGAAACTCATCGACTTTGGCCTCGCTGAGATCGTATATGATTGTTGTCTGTTATTGCTGAGCTGACTTGCTGTTACTAGGAAATATCGCATTTAAATGACATTTTGTATCCAGCGAAAAAGGATATTGAGTTGACTCCAGAACAAAAATACCTTCAAAAAGTCGCTGAAATTCAAAGCCGTATTAGCCAGTTGAAAATTGGTAACGAATGGCGAATTTAATGGTGGTTTTCTAACTGTTTGATTTATTTTTTCAAGGGACGGAGGGGTTCATGCCTTTAGAGCAGATCGCTTTTAGCACGCAGCAGTCATTCGGTATTGATATTTGGGCCGCTGGAACGATATTTTATGAGTTTTTGACTCGCAAACATCCGTTTTTCCGCAATCTGCGGCTCAGAAAGACGCAATATGTCGATAAAACGAGAAGAGATATTGAAATTGATTATATACTTTCTCTGGTTTATGAGCTGGCTTATCTATTTGGAAAAAAGAAGGTGCGGGAAGTACTGACGCTGTTAGGTATTTATCCCAATGATATAGAATGGTGTGAAACTAATATATTCATGGTTATTTAGGATTTGAAGTTGAATTTCCTGAAAATTTGTCGGAAGACGATGATTCAAAGTTTTTCCAAGCAATTGTGCAGTAATGACTCTGATTCTTTGATATTTGCAATAAGTTTTTGAAAGTCCTGAGTACAACAGCGAAGTCGAAGATCTGCTACAGAAAATGTTGTGTTTAGATTTCCGGAAACGTATTACTGCCAAAGAAGCTCTAGCACATCCGTTCTTCGATGAAATTCGGTCCAAGCCGAGTCAATAACTGGTTGAGAGAGGGCGTTTGAGCTATAGATCACAAAAAAGATTTGAATTTTCGATAAGTTAATATGGGTGAGATAACACATTGAATGTTAATTTATTTCAATGGTATTAATGATTATTGACTGCAATGTTAAACTGAGGATTGTCTGACTCTACATCATGTACAAGTTTCAAATGTTTTTCCATGCTAGCAATGTAAGCATACTAAATGAACTTGAATCTAAACTTACTCAAATATGTCATAAATATAAAATTTAATACTTTAACAGACTAAATTTTTCGAATTACGCAAAATAAAATTGCCGCTTTATACAGGTATCAAAGTGTTTCTCTTATCTTCTCACACAAAACAGCGATTTCTTTTATAACCACCTACCAAAACTATGAATTTACTGTTGCAAACGCAATTGAAAGTTATCGATGAATTTCATGAACGTGTCCAAAGAACCAAATTGCCATTATACAATCCATCTCCAACCAAAATAACTGAAAATCTGAGCTTTTCGCTTACACAAGAGTCTGACACAAGCGCAGCAGCATTTTTCTTAGACAATAGCAGCAGCAACGTTCTCCAGCCAATAACGAACAAGCCTCTGACGGTTTCAATCCGTGATTATTTAAGAGCAAATTTCAACACTTTCCACTCACCAGAACAAAATAACGCTGATTATTATGGCAAAGACAATGGTAAGGACTTTGAGCCGATTTCTCTTAATTTAATTCCGTTATAACAAAAGAAAAGGAAAATAATAACAGCAAGAAGGACACAGAACATCAATATCTGGAGAAAACGAATGAAAAAGAGAAATTGCATCTTGATGCGTTACTGGAAACGCAAGAGAAAATTGGGTTAACCAGCAGCCAATCATTCACAAAAAGCTCTCCTTTGAGGAACCTGACTTCGGAATATTTAAATATGACTCCAGCATTTCAAGAGTCTCAGGGCAAAAAAATGTCTGCTAAACGAAGTTCAATAAACAATTATAAGACCCGTGATTCATATACTCGGAAATTGGATAGTTATCTTAATTCCTCCTTGAAATTTAGTGAAGGACGGAAGAGTTTTGCTGATGTCTCTGAAGCAAAACTCAGCGAAAAGAATCTGCGAGATTGGTTTTTAGAGAGCAGTCTGACTGAGAACCGTAAACTTCAAAAAAACGATCGAAGCGAGATTTTAAAAATTGATGATTTGCTTGTTGAGAAGTCCGTTCACGAGACAAAAAAGGAGGGATTCCAATCTGTTAGTTTCCATGAAGAACCAAAACAGCAACCTATCCGCTCTACAGTTAAAGACCAGGAAGAAAAAGATTTGAAATTCCAGCAGGTAATGAAAAAGTACGAGGAAAAAAGAAAACCGAGCACTCAAGATCAACAGAATGTCAAACCTGTTCAAATGAGTCAACCTTACGCAAAGAAGAATGCTTATATTTGGAAACCAATGAAGAGCGAACCTTGCAAAAGGAAAAGTCTAGCGAAACTAAATAAATCAGTCCAGAATGTACCAGCTAGCAAGGAACCGCTTTGCAATTCTTCGAGCGAAATAAATGATCAGAAACTCCAATCTACTCTTAGCGAGCACAGGTAAATAAATATCTTTAAGTGGATTAATTCTTATCCTTTTTCTAATGGTTTAGTGCAAAAGGCGTTTTAAGAGAAATATTACTGGAAAAAATTCGAATTGATCCGTCGTTTGCGAGCAAAACTACGGATTTAATAATAGGAATCATGGGAAAATCGCCGACGTTTGCCAATGATGTCAAGGAATTATTAAAAATATCTTAATTAGTTCATCTATAACAGGGATTTTATGTAAAGATCTTTTAACTTTCAACTCCCTTTCGATTTTAATGGAATTTTGCTTCATACTAATTACATAAAGAATAGCATCCTTGTGCAATTTACATTGGTTTTTTGAATACATTCACTATCGTGTGAGCCTTATTTTGATTATAATACTCCAAACATTATCATGGAAACAAATAATTTCCTTTCTTATCTTCAAGTACGAGAATTGATTGGATCAAGCAATAAATTTTTAACGAGTGCAAATTTATTTTCTTCTGATGAGTTTCAAATATTTCAAATTTTTCGAAATAATCCCAATAAAAATCTTCTACTCCCATGAAGCCTACTAATGTCACATATTTTCAAATTATCGAAAAGTTGAGCAATCGTACATCCATTTTCCCAACCTTTCATATTCATTACTGCATTCATTCAGGTGGGATCAGTCTCAATAAGCGGTTTATTGCAATTTATGACGGCGAGTTGATGTATTACTCAAAAATACCACCTGAAGCTCAGAGTCGGCTTTCAATATCCCATTCTACTGTGCCTAATTCTCTTTATAGCCGGAAAATTTGACCCAGCTACCTCGAAGCAGGTCCCAAAAGAACGAGTGCTGCTTGACGGCATCCAATTAGAATCTCTTCCTGATGACGTCCTCAAAAAGAAAAAACGTGAAGCTGGTTTCAAGGTATTTCTTTGCTTTTATTCGCTTTAGTAAGCCCTTGACGGCTAGGTCACGTTTTCCATGAGTTACTCATTGCTGAAATCAAAATTCAAAGTCAACGCAGAAGTAGCAGCGAAAAAAGCCACCTCCTCAAAGGACAAACCAAAAACATGGACAATTTTCTTTCCTGACAAAGCAAAAGCAGAGCAATGGGTAAAAATAATATTTCGAGGGTTTTGATCGTATTAATGTCATTTATCGCAGCATAATGCGTTTAAGCAGGCAACTGTAAAAAAAGAAGAGCCCAAAATCCCAGCGCTGCAAGAATCCATCGAGGAATTGCTTCGTAAGAAAATTGAAGAGGAATACATGCGGCAAATGCTTGAGGAGGAAGAGAAACAAAAAGCCATGCAAAATCCTAAATCACCAGAGAAAGAAGACCCCGCTGGAGGTGCAGGAGGGAAGAGTAAAGGAACAGGTGAGCAGAAAGCTGGATCGAAGGGTGAAATGGAAGAGAATAAATTGGAGGTCGTCCAAGAGGAGGAGGAATTTATAGAAAGCACTGGGAAAACTAAAGTTGAAGAAAGTAGTGTGGCTGCTCAAAAGAAAGGAGAGACGGAAAAAAGTGCAGCAGCCATCGATCCAGAAGAGTTAGAAAGGCAGAAAGCGTTGCAAGAGGCGGAAGAAGAGGCGAGAAGAATACAGGAGGAGCTCCGAAAGAAGGAAGAAAAGCGCCTGGCTGAGGAAAAAGCCAGGAAAGAGGCGGAAATGAAGTTGCAGTTGGAGCGTGAGAAAGAAAGGCGTAGATTGCTTGAGTTGGAGATTGAAATGCAGCAGAGGAGGGAACAGGAAGAAGAGGAAAGGAGGCGGAGAGAAAAAGAAGAGCAGGAGTTGAAGCAGAAAATGCTTGAAGAAGAAGAGCGGAGAGCTCAGGAACTGAAACGGCAGGAAGAGAAAAGGCGAGAGGCCGAAGAGCTGCGGAGGAAGAAGTAACTTTGGTTTAAGGTAGAGCTAATAATTTTCATGAATTAGAGAGCAAGAGGAGCAAAAAAGACTTGAGAGAGTAACAAACTTATAAGGTTCAATGAAAGGAACTGATGTGATTAAAATTAGTTGAAAAAATTGGAAAACACGTGGGAGCATAAATTCAATATGTTATGGGATGCACATTTCAAGACATTGAATCAGTTTGATGAGAATATGAAGACAGGGTTGAAACTTGTGCAGTTTATTGGTGAGTTTCGTGCGAAAGGTATGTTATTTTGTAAGAAGTAAAAACTGAGTGTGTGTGTGAATAGCTGTGGAAACTTGTCAAGAGATAGTTGATGATCTCAGTTATCCAAGATTGCATAGGAAATACAATGCGATTGATATTGGGAAGGAGAATGCGGGGGCTGATACAGAGGCGAGAGAGAAAATGTACTTTATCAATAATTTCGCAGTGAGGGTTACTTGGTGCGAAAACGGCTATTACGAGAACGATGAGGGAGTGGAGACAGATAAATTAATTTATTGTGAAAAGCTGATGAAGTCATTCGGGCATGGTATGGTCGATTTTCTTGATGTTTATTAATCCGAGCAAAAAGAATTCAGAGCGATGAATGTCCTCTGTGATTGTTTAATCGAGCTGAATAAGAAAGCAAGCATGCTGCTATATCGAGTGCCTCTCTCTTGCATCGTTGATTATAAGGTAAAAATGCATTTATAATAGGGTTTTTAAAATTAAAATAGGGATTTCGTTGCTTTGTAATCTCAAGTCCTCCCGTCAACGGAGACGACACTCTGGTCCACGGACCTTCAACCAGCGGTGTGTACAAAATTCATAAGCCAATATTAAAAGACATTCGCGCAATCGCACAATCTCTAAACTTGAAAGTAAGCCATTCTTCCCTTAATTGGGAGATGAATATAAATGCATAATCAATTACCCATTAGCCACATAAATTCACATGGGATGATAAAATAACTTCAGTCCAGACAGACCTATCGATTTTTACTGAGATCCACAAGTGCGCTTTCTCTCTGGATTCTCAGGGGCCGGTTGGCAAAGAAAGTGACGAGGAAAAACGCCCTTCGTCAATCAATGTAATGGAAGTCTGCTATTTCATGAAAACCGCGGATATTTTCCCAATCGACGTTGATCTGGGGAAACCTATCTCTTTTCTCAAGCGCTTGAGGCCTGAATTCTCTTCAAAGTTGAAATTTCCGCTGAGTTGCGATGCGTTTATGAGCACCGTGGAATCTGAAGAAGGAGAGCGAGACGATTTGGAAGTAGTAGAGGCTGGTAAATACCTGCGAGACGAGTACCTTAGAAGCTTCGTTGACCTGTTCCAGCAGACGAAGATCGTCCCCATAGACAGCAGCTCCTTAAGTGAGGTAATCTTTTAGTCTCTTGGCTATAAGCATATTTATAATATCTAAAATTTAGATCTTTCACCATTGGGGCGTGAACCTCCGATACCTTGGAGCTATTTGCAGGACAACGACGCTCCCGAACATAAAGGAGATCTGCTTAGTTGAAATGATCGCTCGATCGGCCAAGAAGGTTCTTAATAAGCAGCTGTCTGAGATTATGCATGATGTTAACAGAGAATCTCAAGAGCAAGCTGCTGGAGGTAAATTATATGGATACATAGGTAAATAATCTCGTTATTTATGTATTACTGCAGCGAGGCCAACAAGGAAACTTTCAGGAAATAAGGACGTTCCTCAGGCCAAAGAAGAAGCTGAGAAACAAGCCATGTTAGCGCAGGCTGAAATTGGCGATTGCGTTGTCGATTTCCTCAATTTGATCTTCGGGAAGGGAATCGAGACCGATCTTTTTTGGAACGAAATCCTCGCTCGACAAGTCGATTACGATTTCAACTTCAAATTAGATCGTCTCAGTCGTCAAGATTTTACGCCTGGAGCTTTGGTGCATGCAATCGCATATCACTGCTCGATTAACCTGGCGATCGACGAGAAATTCGCATCGAGACTTGGATCCAGTCCAAAGCCTTTCTCCGTCTCGAATTACAAGGGTCTCAAAGCTCATTCGAGAATTTTTACCCTAGCGAACCTTGATATTAAGACTCTATGTGATAAATATCAAGAATACCGTGAGAAGAAGAGCTATGATCTCTGCATTAAAGCCTGTAATGTCAAACTTAGCATGGAAAAGGCTTTATCCGAGAACGGTGAGGTCAGAGACCCGAAAATTTATGCTGATGTAGCAGAGATCTATTTCGAGATGGGGATGGTTGATCAGTGCATTGACCAAGCGCATAACAGCTTGAGGTATTGTAGGAATCTCCATGCTGAGTGCGTCCGGCCATATTGTATTCTCATGAGAGCGCATATTCAAAAGAATCAGCTTGAGGAAGCTCTACGGTGCTTTGACAGCGCGCTGAAAGCGCTTGAGTTCCATTTGGGTTTGTATCATCCATTACATGCGACGTTATACAGCATCCTTGGGAAATTCTACGTTGAAAAAGAGCTCTATCAAGATGCGTATATGCTTTTTAAGAGCAGTCTAGTTTGCACGATTAGAATATTGGGAGCGAATCACGTGCAAACGGGCGAAATTTACCAGGAACTCGCAGAGTTGCTGAAAAAAATGGGTCAGAAGGAAGAAGCGTTGCAAGACTATGAGAAAGCTTGCTTGGTATTTGAAGCGGCTAAAGGTGCTGGTTCAGTTGAATGTGCTAACCTTTCATTTCAGATTTCAAGTCTGTATTTAGAACTCGGTATTGACATCATATTACTAACAGCATTGTGAATCGATAACACTTAATTCAATACATAGGACGAATGAAAGACGCAATGACATGGGTGGTAAAGGCGATTGACGCGTATCAGAAATCAGACAAAACTGAACCGAACCAGTTGCTTGAATGCTACTGGATTGTATGTACGGTTAGCGAGGCAGTCCAAGATCATCAGCAGGTGATTGCTATTATATTTGCTTCTAACATCTGAACAATAGGCGATTGAATATGCCGAAAAAATATTCATGCTGTTGATGAAATCCGAAATAAATAAGAAACTCATGTTCCAAGACCGGCTTATTACGCTTACTTTGAACATTATTATTTCATCGCTGAGTGCGAATCGAAAGAATCATCTCTATTTGATCGTTGATGCGATTGTTGAGCACCTTAGAGCGCGAGGAGAAATAAACAAGCAGGATGGGACAGTAGGGAATGAAGTAAGCAGGTACAAAGCATTTGAGCAAATCTGGGAGAAATGTCGACAAAGTCCGAAAATGGCGAATTACTTGAAAGATACGCTATTGACTCTGTTTCAAAATATTCAGGAGAAGGACATTAAGTTCATGAATGAATCATATTCAACGTTTTACAAAGAATGCCAGTCAGAAAAGCTGAAAATGTAAGAAATTATCCCCTGTTTTGTTCACGTCAAGCTGAATTATCAATTTTAATAGTGCGTTGACAGATTTTGAGAAGCTGATTTATATCAAAGGGCTGGGTTACTTCCATGAGAAGCTCAAAGAATCACCGCTGCTGTCGTAATTAGTTTTTAAATAGGGAGGTCTAATTATTACATATCATGGAGTGAAAAACAATTTGGTTTGGAATTGTAGTACTGTATTGTTATCATTTTTCTGTATTATAATGAATGTGCAAAGATTAGATTATGTGAATTTGGTAGCTTTCATACGAGACCGAGAAAACTGGTCTTTTTATATTGAAACTCAGGCAATTTCCTCATTGTAGTCTTCCTCTTTCTTGATACTAAAACCTTACTTTGATATCTCTCAATCATATATATTAGCCCTCAACAACAAAAAGAAAATGAAATTGTACACACAACAACAAAAAAAACTGTTCATCCCCACCTAATATACGTCTAAGTTCTGAACATCTGCCTTACCCAAGTTGTATAGTTGTATTTTTCTCGTCCACCTGCTCCATAATCTTCTATCTTATTATTAGTGATTCAAAAATCTCCAACATTTACCATTTCCAATTATCTTGACTGCCCAAGCTCCTATATTAGTATCATCAAGAGCGAGCTTTTCGAGGTTTTCCAGACTCCGTTGATGCCAGTTGACATGCCGTCAGTACCAATAGGATTTCCAGATAAGTCAAGCCAGATAAGATTCTTCCAATGGGAATTGTTTCCAAGGCAGGTGGCTCCTTGAACACTCCCGATTCTTGTCCTCTTTAAAAGAGAAAAATCAATTCTGGGTCCGCTGGCACAGATTCAGAGGTTCATACGAAGTAAAGCTAAATTTCAGTAATTAAATTTAAACGGTCATTGTAGAATGTTCTTAATTTCAAAACACAGAATGCAAAATTGACTAATTTGGAGTCTAGATAAATGATCAGTATGCTTCGGAAATTCGAATTCGAAAGATATGAAATTCTTCCAGCATAGAAAAATTTCATTTAGTATGCTAAGGAGGTAGTTCCTCTATTTCATAACCTGGTTCTGATTCTCTCGTTGGAAATTTCAATGCGTTGTTTTGCCAAGGAATCTAATTTCTTTTCTTCAACTGGAAAGCAAGCTATCTATGAAACCAAACCAAGTTGCTCGAGTTAGGTCTGGTGAATAAAAATACTAGATAGCTTTGGTTATGAGAGATCTCTCCGACCGAAATCTCTTTTTCATATGGTTAAAAACTCAATCCTCTCTTAATAAATGACACAGCTTCACTAGGTCTGACTACAACTTTAGGGAATTAGATTTATGTCCGAGAGTGACTAGTGAATGGCTACACAACCCAAAAAAATGAAAGAATTGTTTTATTCTTCACGAGCCATCGCCTTCTTCAAACTACTAGAAAGTAACATTAATCACAAAATGGAAATTATGTCCATAACGACGCACTATGGTAGACGATAATGCGGAGAAAGATCTATTGAGCGATTTCAACATTTTTCCTACCTCTGGTTCAAAATAGACAAGTCTAAAATTTCTGATGATAGTACATTGAGGAATCTCTCAAAAATTTGTCGTTCCTTAGAGTCAATTTCTTCAGTCCAGCAGTTTCAGTACACACAAACAACTGAATGAATTCTCAAGATGCCGATCGATCAGCACAGTATGAGACATATCAGTACAAAAACTGAAAATGCGAACACTGTACTGCAAATCACTGATTTTGTTCCAGCGCGAAGGATCTTTTAATTCTAGGTAGGACTGGATCTGCTATTTAACTCTTCTACGACGGCTGTCCACTATACTGGACAGTTGACTTTTCTTATAAAAAATTGTAAATAGATGAGAATGGAAGTCTTGCTTCTTCAACTGCTAGACTGATTTCGACCTTACTAATGCTCTCTCTCTAAAAGAAAGAGAAAGCTGTCATTGAAATCTTCCGCTATTTTGAAGGATCATGCTAAACGTTAGGAGCTGATTTTGCCTGCTCATAGTTTCGACTTGGAGTATACCTGTGATTCAGGAAGTTCAACTATGAAGAGAAAAGCTATGAGACTGCAAATAGACATACTAAAGCTGATGATTGTTATGTTCTATGATTAATTTGTCATAACGATCTCTAATAATCCTGTCGTTTTCATGAAAAGAATTATCTAAATTTCAAACAGTTACCTTTTGAATTCTATTCGGTAAGACCATCAATAGCAAATTCTCAATAATGCAAGTTTATTTTCTAAAGACATTGATACTTTTCAAATCAAACGCTTGTTACCAGAATAAATGAAATTCCTCTTTAATGTTGGGAGATTCTCTGCTGGCAGCTAAGAAATGCTTTTGATTCATCTATTCCAATCAAGAGAGAATGATTTGTTAGGGTGAAATATTTCTTCTTCTGATAAAAGAAATTCATCTAAAGGCTCGAGGGTTTAAAATTCAAGTGCGAATTTGCTTAAAGTAGTAAATGCAAATAAATTGATGATTCGCAAAACGTTAAGGGCGTGTTCTGGACTTTTGAAGAGGGTTTATCATTTTGACACAGCCTTGAGAAATACCAAGCCTTTAACAAATAATGATTGAAACATTCATCTGTTTTTTTGGGAGAAGGTGCTTTCAACATTTTTCTTAGTATAACTCATGTACATGATTTAAATGATTTTAGTCTTTTATTGTTATATTGGGAGACTTGGCTTTTGAGAGAGGATTATTTTACTATATCAAACGCCAAAAGTTACTGATGAGACTTGCTGAAGTTGGATACAATGAAAGGCTATGAGGGCAACAAGGAAAAACTTCAAAATTTCTCTGGGAACATTCTACTTTAACAAATCTTATTGCTATTTCATTAATACTTTTCATGTAATTTTAGACTACGGGAGTACTTTATAGCTATCATTGACCGAAACATTGTTCTCGCTCAGGCTTCTGCGAATTATGCTGATTCTTTATAATAAAACTCAAATCTGGAACGTGAATTGTCCTATAGGGATCCTATATCTGTATTCTCTCCTGCAAAAACAGTACGATATTCAAAAGAAATACAGGATTTAAAAAAAAAAAGAAGCTGGTCATGCTAGATCTGGAGCCGATCCATTGAGTTTAGTTTTTACAATCTTTCTTGATTTATTTCTTTGTCCCTGTCCCAATATATGTTGTCTCAAGCAGAAAGTTGAATATTGCCATTTATGCATTACTTTCTATTATCTCTTACCTTAAACAATGAGCAATCCTAACAATTTAATATCTCAATCAAGAATCTAAATAAAACCCATCTTAAATCTAACCTTTAATTTCTGTGATTTAGTAATTTACATTTTGATACTTTAGATTTTTCTGCCTCTATTGAAAATTACTTTAATACCAGATTTAACATACATATTTTATACAAAGTGAAGCAAATATCAGTTTAGGTACAGTGAAATAACTGGGATTAGATCAGTGAGAAGGCCAACAGATCGACTTAGGGATCCCTAACATTGAGAGTATATTGTGCTTAATCTCTACGCATCTCTTCTCTTAATTTGAATTATTCATGCTGAGAAGATGGTATTTATACCTCACTAAAATCGATCTTTTAAGTCTGACCGAGACATCTTTCTATCATGCTTAAAAAACAAATGTTGAATTGGGAGTACTAAACTTCCCTAATTGCTTAGATGTTTCTCAGTAAATCCGTAAGTAAGAAAGCTGAAAAATAAATTTTATAAAAGCTGAAGCCGTAATCTGTGAAACTGAAAAAAATTTTGCTGAGAAATATTAAATCTCATCTAAAATTCTGTCAATCCTCATGACAGGGAACCCTCAATCACTAACTATTAATTTAACCTGCAAAAGAGAAAGTGCTATTACGCTCTGTATATTTAAATATTCGTGTCTAGTAGAAACTGAAGTTCTCCATTTCTAATAGTTTTGGAGAGCTCCAGCACTACTAACATTAATAATATGCCTCAAGCGGATTTTTTCACAAACTCTCTATATTTAAGTGCTTTTATCTCAATTTTTGATTAATGAAGGTCTTTTTGGAAATATGGCACGATGCAATCAGTGCTTTATGCATAATTATTCGATATATTATTAATAATGGCAACGAAGAATTCGCTTAACTAGATGGTGGATTCTCTTGGAATTCAGGATACTCATGTCGGGTACCTTTACCTAAGAAAGGATCAGCTAATCAAAGGTTTTTCGTTTTACCTTATGTTATTTCGAATTGATGACTGCGGTCAGTTCTGGATCTTCTATCAGTTCACAGACAGTGGAAAACATGACTTTAGGGAGCTCTACTGGGTCTGTCAGGGTTTTCTTGTTTACTGTGATCAATTTCTCAAATCTGTTGATCATCTGATTTAGGCACGAATTGAGTGGAATTATATAATAGCCGATTCCTTTGTCTTTGATTTTAGACATTATTGATTCGGTTTTTCCACATGGACAGCCATCTGGATGGTCATCCTCCCATGTCGAATAAACTTTGCCGTGAGGAGGTGCATCTAATATGTGAAAGATCATCTTGAGATTCTCAGCTTTCCAGCTCATGTTGTACGCAGTATAAAGACCATCAAAAACAGCTTCAGGAGGGTCACCTCCCCCATCAGCCTTAAATCTCTCCAAGACTTTAATCGCCTCGGCATCAGAGGTAAAATCTGTAGAATTCACTACAACTGGATCACAATGATCTTTATATCCAACAATACTGAATCGCAAGGCACTCTTTGAGACTCCACCCTTTTCGCAAAGGTTTGTTATTATAGCTTTAATCGCTTCTTTGCTTTGAGTGATATAGCTTGACATTGACCCTGTTGTATCTATGCAAATGCACAGATCAAGTCCGATAAACCCTGTTTCTTTCGAAAAATCATGGCATTCGAACTTATGTCCCTTTGCGCTATCACTAGTTGAATGCCAAGCAAGTTCCTCACAAAAGTGTTTATGCTCTTCTTTTTCATGATCTTGAGAAGGGCAGTAATAGTTACATAAACGGACGGTTTTGTCTTCGTGAGGTGTGGCCCAACCATGATGCTCCCAAAATTGTTCGCAAAGATACTTATCAAAGCTCTTTTCAGGGAAGGGATGGAATCTCTCTTCGTCAGTGCAATGTTTCACGCCAAAATCATCAAATTTTTTGGCACCGCAATCGTCACCCCCTTTGCACTCAATTAGATGAAAATGAGCACGGCCTTTTCGGGTACACTGCTGGCTGCAATTTTCAAGAGTGAATTGATCTCCAGGGTTATAAACTCGGGCTTGTTTCCCTTTCTCACCAACCTTTACTTTCTTCGAAGCGTCACGAGTAACACAATAACAAAATTCCTTGTTTCTGTGAGTTAGTGCTTTGTGTTTCCCTGCATGGCCGATCCCCAACTTACAGTAACTGCCACATTCAGGACATTTATTATCACATGTGTGCTCTTTGGAACAATTATGGCCTCCTTCATGTTTATAGTGCCCTTTTGGGATCGCGATCATGCAGGGTTTGATTTTTGCTTCAGGCTTGATATATTCATATTCTTGAATGGATTCAGAATCCTCCCAAGTCCTTTTTTCAGTGATAAAATGAACTTCACAGACTCCTTTTTGGTCGCAAGACTGGGGACATGGATGTTCCTTCTCACATAAATGGAGATTTACGAGTTTTGTAGGGTCCTTTGGATCTTCGACTTTGATTGCCTCCGCATCATGATCATGAGTGCCAACACAAGCTGCACCGCACAAAATGCACTTGAATGGACATAATTTCTCTGAGCAAAGATGTTTGTCATGTTCACTCGCTTGAGATCCCACACAAGTATTCAGACAAAACTCACACTTTTCTTTACACTGATGTGTTGCTGAGCAGCGGTGATAGACTGGATTCTCATGTCCCTGTGCATACATACAAGTATTTTTGCAGCCTAAGATTTCACAAGCTTCTCCACAATCATGCTGCTCCTTGTTGCATATATGAACTATTTTTTCTTTTCCTTCAGACCCATGCCCCGCAAGATGCTTGCAAGGAGTTTTTTCGGGACAAATGTAACAAACCTCTTCGCATTTATGGTCTGTTGTGCAAAAACAGCTTAAAGACTTCTCAAGTTCCTTCAGTTCATCCTTTTTGGTGATAAACTCCAAATTCTTTTTCCTCAATGCCTCTAACTCCATTTTATCTTTTAGAGAGAGGTTATAACTAACTTGCATCGCGGCCAGCTCTCCTTCAAGTTCAACTGACGAAATTGAGACTTGTTTGATAAGAGGTTCTAAACTGTTTTGCAGCGTTGTAATTTCTTCGATGAGCTTTTGTTCTTTTTGAGTCATCTCGTCCACAGTAGAGGTAAGTTTATTGCATTCTTGATAATCGTTCTGTAGTTTCTCGGTTAGCATGCTTAATTTTTGTCTCGATTCCTGTTCCATGTTGGTCAGCTGCTTGAATGTTTCAACACTCTCGAGACCGCCTTTTAATATTATAAGATTTGAGACTTTTCGCCCTATCACAAAGATATCCACATTCAAATATTTGATTTGTTTCTGCAGTTTTTCAGTCATTTTCTGTAGATTAACGAGCTCGATTTTCTTCTTTGTCAATTCTTCGCCTGTCTTTTCACACTCACTCTTTAGGGATTCTAAGGTTGCATCCTTCTCTTGAGTTGCCTGTTCCTGCTCTCGAATTTTCTGACGTAATTTCAATTGAATTTCTTTGCTACTCGCAAGGGCTGAAAGATTTGAAATTAGCGTTTCAAGTTCTTTTTTCAGAGATTCCAATTCAGCTTGGAAGTCAGATTTCGAGAAGCTCTTCTGTTCTATTTCTTTCATTTTACGCTCTGATTCATCTAGTAATGAAATTAAAGATTTGTCAATCGTTTCTAGTTTTGTTAATAAAGTATCCTTCTTTGTCGTTTTATCTTGAATTTCAGTCGGGAAATCTTTCTTAGGACTTGTGAGTATGGTCGAAATTTTCTGATTTAAAACAACGATTTCGTTTTCTAGGGTTTCTATGGTTTTTAGCTCAACCTCATTTTGATCCTTTAGATCTTGCAGCTTTTTGACTTCTTCCTCTAGAATGAGTGTATCAGACTCTTTCTGTTCATTCCTCAGGGAGTCTATTCCTGCCTCAAGTGATTTTATTTCTTCAATGCAGCCCATTTTGCTGTTTAGAGTGGCTTTTAGTTCTTCGAGTCCCCTCTTTATTTCAACAATGAAAGTGCCCTGAACGAAGAATGGCTGAAGGGTTTCGAAAAATTCGAAAATTTGTCTCAAACTCATCAAATCCCCTTCAGACTTTGTCTCGAAATGATTTCGCAGATGTCCAATGATTGTTCTGAACTCCAAGAGTTTTTCGATCTCACCCATTAGCTGCTTGTTCTTTTGGATCTGTTTTTGAATTTCTTCCTCTTTCTCAGCAAGTTGATCAAGATTACCCTCTTTCTTTTCTCGATCTAAGAGCTCCTTCCTTAGATCAGAGATTGCTGGTTGATGAGATTCAATCTCATTGATCTCCTTTTCTTTTAGTTTCAACTGGTTCTCGAGAGAATTTACATTTTTTTTCTCCTTCTCGGCTGCCTTGATTGCTTCTGTGCAGCTTTTTTCTTTTTCTGCGCATTCCGTTTTTTTGTTGGCGAGTTTGAGTTCGATATCTTGATAATCTGCATTTCCTAATAACCCAGCAATTTGCTTCTCCAAGTTGATGAGCTCTTGCAATATTTGATAGTGGGTATTCGTTGAAACTTTAGAATAGATTTCATAGATTTGTTTTATTAAAGGAAGATATTTTTTCCGAGTTTCTTTTCTTTCCAATTTCTCCGGTATTATTTTTATTCTCTCTATTTCTGAAATGGCTTTTCTTAACGCTTGTGGAACTCCAGCAAATTTGGCTTTACTTAACGCTTTAGCAACGCCAGCAAATTTGGCTTGATGCTTTGGGAGATCATCCGCCGGGATTGGAACCTTTGTCGAAATAATTTCCGGAATCTTTTGATTGAAATCTTGAATTGATGGGAACATATTCTCAATTTTTTCTGTTCGTTCTAAAATTGATCGAAGATCAGAAATTCCTTCTTGGCGGATCTTCTTAATTTCAGTAGGATTGTTAACAATCTCCAGAGAGTCTAATCTCAGTTTATCAGACTCAAGATTCACAGTTAAATCGTTTTTCTGTTTAATTTTATGGTCAAGTTGTTTAGACAACTCCTCTATCTCTTTCGCGAGCGATATATTCTTTTTGCATCCATTAATCTTCTCTTCGAGGTTTTTCAATTCGGCTTTGATCTTATCCAAATAGGAGTTATCTTCAGAAAACCTCTTCTTAATCTCCGGAGAAGAATGATCAAGAGCAATTTTTGCCTTTTCGATGTCCTCAAGCAGTTGCTTCTTTTTCGAGAGACTTGAATCTTTATGGGATTTTCTCTCAATACAGCGCAAGGCGCAATTAGTGCAAGGTTCTAAACAAAGAGCGAAATCGTCGGAATGGGCCCTAAGTTTTTTTTGGATTCTAATTTTCAAATTGTTCTTCTCGTCAGGCGTAAAAGTTGTATCAAGCTTTTCAAAGAGAACTTCAAAATGCTTTTCGATGTAAAAGAGTCTCTGTCCAACAATTTCTTTTAATACGTCATTGAAATTGGACCAAAATTTATTATATTCATGTTTTGAAATTTTGCTAAAGTCTATCTTCTCGCTGAATTTTTCGCGAAGGATTTCCATAACAGCGAAATAGTCTTTCGAGGGGTCTTCAAGGTCTGGCTCAAATTCTATTTCCGATTGTTTCAATGAAACTGTAATTTTCTCGTCTGCAACCTCAAAGTTGAAATCATGTGAATCATGAGCTTTTTCTCCAACTTTGGAAAGTTTGCCCCAGGCTGCAATGATTTCATTTTCCATTTGAAGGCTTTTAATAATTTTTAAATGCTCATCGGAGGACTGTCCGTCGTCGCTGTAGATTTGAACAAGGATTACTTTTAAGTTTTGGATGAATTCTTCTCCTCTTTTCCAATGCTTTTTGGTATTGATATTTGTAAATTCTTCTCTCATAATTCCCACTTCTTCAGTGAAAAGCTCGTGACTTGTAAAATTATTCAAGCTTTGATACGTGATCTTTCCATTGAATAAATTTATCATGAACTTGTGATCTCCTTTCGCGATTAGTTCTTGGAAATTTCTTTCAGTCTGTTTTTGTGAACCCTCGGCATCATCAGATCCAACGTCTCTGACAGCCATCATTAGAAATCCCTTAAAATATTTAGAACCTTTCACTCTATCAACAGAGCCATTAAGATCATTGAAGAGTCTGTTAAGAATGCGATTGAATGATAGATCCTGGTTTAGAATTGTGACATCAGAGATCCCAGAAATAACTGTGAGAAGTTTCGTTTCTTCAAGTTCATTCCTTCGAGGACTAAAAAGACCTTCGCAGTCTAGCACAACTAAATCTTCAAACTGCTCTTCTCCATCCCCATCTCGGACTAAGCGTGCATAACTCATCCAGATTCCGTCAGTGCAGCGAGTTGCAGCTACGCTAAACCTTGTTCCGAATATCCGATTTAGAAGATAGCTTTTCCCGGAAGATTGCCTCCCAACAATACTGATCACTTTTAAATCCTTCTTTTCTTTGAGGCTTAGTAGTATTTTTTCGAGATGGCCAAAAGAGATATAGGTGGCACTTTCAGCTATACTCATCATTGATGAAAAGTGGCTCAATTTTTGCCGAGTGCCATCAATCAAAGGGAGAAGATTATTCGCTTCAATCGTGCAAAGTTGAAGTGGCACGCGTGAGAACAATATTGAATCTAAGTTCTTTACGCACTCAGCGTTGACCTTATCGGAAACAATCTGCTTTAATTCGAACATCTTGATCGACATACTACTCTGGAATGATGGGAAAGATTTCACGTATTCATTGAATTTAATAGTGAATTCTTTTTTAAAAGGCTCGACTCGTGTGAAATAGAACTCAGTTGTCTCAGGAGCACCAATAAACACCGAAGGAGGCCCATATTTTATCTGAGCTGCTCTTATGATATCGATGATTGGATTTCCAAGGATACTTTGTGTTGGAGACTGTTCAACCTTGCTGACTTGGACGTCAGATCCGAGATTCGCAAACACGTACGATTCGAGTCCAGATGTGTTATTGATTACAAGATAAACGTGAACTCTATCATTGAATATTTTGGCCTCTCTAAACTCTGTTGTCAAAGGAATTGACAACTTCAATTCAAGGTTCGTATTGTCGATGTCAATCACTTCAGTCCCACTTCTGAGAGCAAAGAAATTTTCGTTCTTCATAGAGTAGATTTTGTTATAGGGCTTTTGGGAGATTGAGAGGAGACTCTTTCGGTTGATTTTGTCACCTTTATTCTCGGTAATAACTTGTTCAGTAAGTTCGTGGGATATGGTATTGAATCTAAAGAGCAGACCTTTTTCTGTTAACATCAGTAGATGCTTAGTTTTCGAGCAGTAGATCGCAGAAATAATTGATCTCAGATTGACGGAGGAGGGCAAATCAACTTTTTGTCCATCTTTCAGCTTATTTGAATCTGAAACGGTGCCCATATTGATGGTATGATCATTATTATTGATCAAAAAATATTCCTGCTCGGTTGGCTCGAATACGAAAACGAAGTCTTTCACTTTGAATTCCGTTATTTTGCTAATTCCCATTTGAGAGAGGTGAACCAGCGTATATCTTCCTGTAAGCTCCAGCAAACATAAGAATGAGCTGTTAGAATTCCTCAATGAAAAGCATGAGACAATCTTGAGGTCCTTCATAGCCTTTATGGTATTAAACACTTCGTGCTTGTTAAGAGGAGGAAATAGTTGTTGAAGTTTGTTCGCTTCGATTTTGAACCCAGAAACTACGATAAAGGAAATATTTTGATTTTTTCCATCGTCACTTTGCACAGTGTTCATTGCACAGGGAGTTAGCTGAATGATAGTTGTACGCTCGAGATCATGCCAGTATTGTTCAAATTTGGTAGTAAGTTCTTTATTAAAGTGTGATATTTGAGTTTTTATTTCATCACGATATTTCTTGAGATAGAAAGGAAGATTTCCCTTGCTGTATGAACTGTTATAGTTTTTGATCTCGGTCGCTAGTTTCGTGCGAGTTGTCTCATTTTTTTCTGAATCACAGAAAAAGTTAATCAGAGATTCAGTAATCTTTTCTGAGTCAAAATTCATTGACTGGGACATAATTAACGGATAAGTCAATTCCGCGAAACCGCTTGATTTATCTGGCGAGTATTTAAGTAAAGAGAATAACTTCTCTTTGAAAACCATGCCAGATGTCACTGTTTCAAGGAACTCATGCAGTCTCCTAACATATTCTTTCAACCATAATTTCAAGTCAGATGCAGTTTTATTCATGTCTTTGGAATATTTCTTGTGAATTTGAAGAATATCTGCAAACAATTGATCTGAAACTTGGACATCTGATTTGTTTAGCATTTTTTGCAATTGAGATTGCTGGGATTCTCTGTAATAATCAGTAAAGTCTTGTAGGAAATTTTGGTAATTTTTCCTTTGAATTTCGATCTCTTTTCCATCATATTTCTGACGCAGTATATGAAGGAAACTTTTCCCATAGTTTTCATTGAAAACGAGGTCAAATCTATAATGAGGATCAAGCTCCTTATCTAGAATTGCAGTTTGGCATAGGATAGGACTACATTGAAGTTCAGCGGCAAGTTCTTGCTTTCGTATTTCGAAAGTCTTCGGTTTATGGGCTGATTGAGAGAAGGGGTTCTTTTTCTCCCACCAAGTATTGATCATTGAGTTTCCAGGACATAGAAGGATTTTCGGTGAAAGATCTTGAAGGAATCGGAAGAGTGTGACGTTGATATGCTCTCTGTGGATAGGACGTTGCTCAAAGAAATTTTTCTCGGTGAGCATGAACCATATGAGCCACTCATTGGCTATTAGACAATAGAATGAATTCGTAGGTGTAACTTCACTTAAATGGCTCTTAAACTCATCACCGACAATTTCTTGAATGACGTTCAAAACCTCCTGGTTGTCACCGAACACAGCTATTTGCTTCCAAGCTGTATCTTGGTTCATCCTGAGTCTCTGCACCAAGTCCAGAAGGTCTTGAGTATTCGTGAGAATCTTCTCAACGGTGTATTCACCGGTGTTGTCGATCTCTGAAAAGAAAGGACAATACAACTGTTTGATCATTCAAACAAAATTTTGATTATTAATTTTTCTTCATAGCCTCCTTATATAGCAGATCTCTCAATTCTCTAGGGCTTTGAATGAACTCAAGATATTCTTTTTTATTGACTCCAAAATAGCTTTTAGGAAAAATATATGCAATTTTCAGGACTTCCACTCATCAAAGGAAAGAATACGTGATCAATAGAGGCAGAATAGGTTGTTGAGAAGTTGTATCAGGTACCTACGCAGAAATCAGAAGAAGGAGTCTTAATGATTAGGAAAAGCCGACACACTGGCTTGGTTTGTAACATCCTAGCTATATATACGTACTACTATTAATGTGGACTTCGTTACTTGAAAAATGTTGCTATTGGCTCCTATTTGAACATTCCAAAATGGGAAATGAGACATAGCCACCTCTAATAATAATAAGAAAGAGAATAAAGGGAGAACTTTTGGGCAGACTCTTACTCTCAAAATCGTTCCTATGCCTGGTTTGAATGATGCAAATCTAAACTTTTTGAGTAAAATGGCATCAAGAAATCTCCTCTTTTAGGATTAAATTTCTCTCTCAAATTTTGAAAAAAAAATCGATTCAGTTTCTCTCAAGCATCCCCATTTCGGAATTCGAATTGCTTTAAGCCAGCAGCTATATTACCTACATCAGCTATTCTTCTGAGGACAATCAATCAGCACCCCTACGGAAACTTGCTCTCTCTAGCTAATTCTGGCTTCTACTATAAAGTTTTCATCGGTGCTCTGTAGCTTCCTGTGATTCGCTCAGCAAGCGGAAGATTAGATTTTCACAAGAAATCATTTTCCTCTCCCTCTCCCTCTCTCTCCTCAGCGGTTCCTTTGTTAAAAAGACTGTAAAAGCAGAAATTCGTTAAGACATTCGAAGATTGGTCGCTTTCATGTGAAAAGAAAATTAAGTCAAGTTTCGTAACATGAGCTCATTTTTGCTCTGAAAGAGCATTTAATTAAATTCCTTTAGCAAGTGGAATTAATTCTCCGATAATTTATTAAAAATTTACCTGTTCTTGCACGATAGTGTATATAAAATTCAGAATTTTTCTTTAGTAATCCAAAACAAGAAAGCTTGAAGCGTGTTCGATATCATCGCAAAACTGAAATATGAATGTCGCAATGACTACTCGAAGGCAATAAGACTAATTATATTTAAATGGATGTTTTTGATAGTAATCCATTAGCCACCTCGCACATAAATCAAATTATTAAAGATTTAGTCCCACCAAGGTTCAGCTTTGGCAATCTAGTAAAGGAAGAGGGGCTTTGAATTTTAGTAAATATTGAAAGAGATATTAGTACATCACAACTATTCCTTTTTTGAAAATAGAAGTCGCAGTTCAACTAGGAATGGGTCATGAGGAAGACTCACTACTTCCTTGATAAGCTCAATGAAGATTTTCTTAGCTGAAGGAAGCTCTCTTTCTATACTTGGCCAGTGTAAAGTTAGAATCCGATTTTCCTCGCCTCACTGATTACTTATCTAGACTCGAATTTAACCAGCTCTATTAATTCCAAAATTCAAGTTTGTTCCCGCGTCAAATTTCAATTGCTAAAGTCTAGATGGAGTTCTTTGAGAGCTTGAATTGCGTCCGATGGCTCAGAATTTGGTTCCTCTCAAGTCGATGATGACAAAATCCGATGCCATATCGCAATTAACTAAGTGTTCCCACCCACAGTCCATCGAAAATACTGTAGAGGTTTATTTTGTCCATAGTGCTTGATATTTGAAAGCGACGAACCTGAGATACTTGTTTTGATTCAAGAAGTATCCATCAACCTTGGAAATCAAAACTTCAACCCTCCTACTAACTAGAGATCATAATAGAGAGCTGTTAATCGTACATTTTTGTTGTAACTCGACTATCTTTTTATGAGAAACCATACTCTGAGTGTCTTTCCACTGAACTTCTCATATTTGATATCGTTTATCGTTTGTGAAGGGAAAATGAGATAAAATTCTTGCCCAGAGAAAGTGCTTTTGTATCTTACTCGTTTTTGACGCTACGTTGGTAGCAAGGAACATTAACCGCCTTCTGGTAAGCCTTTACTTGCGTTCATCACTCGTTTATAGCAGAAATTACATGCTGAATTCACCAGGGATATCTTTTCATTTAATAACTAACTGCGGAATGAAATCTATTAATCGATTGGGAAGAACTCCCAACTTGTGAGGTCTGTTACGGAAAATTGATTGATCTTGAACTAAAAGATCTTTAAACCATAGAAAGTATGAAATCTCATAGAGGACTTTCACTATGTCTCTAGATTCATAAAATTACATAATTTCTGTTAACATTATTATGTCAAAACAACAAACCCTTAGTGAATAAGACCAAAATTGACAAATTTTAGATTTCACTCTAAAGCTCTCTAACCTTTAATACTTTGCCAATTTAGTACAATATTAAGTAACTTTTGAAGTTTTCTCAGTTGAAAAGATTTATTAATGCTAATTGATTATGCGTTTTTGGATTTGAAGTCTCCCTAAAATTGTTCCAGGAGTGAAGCGACTCTCGGTCCTTTGCTTTTGTTCAGAAAGCTGTTCTTTTGGACTTGATTGTGAAGCAAGAGTTTTTCAATCGATCTCGAACGTAATGAATCTTTTATGTTTTGGTATTCCATCTAAATTAAATTTTGGTGATCAAAATTTCACCTTAGTAAGCATAGACGAAATTTCAAATGAAAGCAAGTTTAACATATTTATTCTGTATTTTTCGCTTTTCTATTTCGTATTTAGAGGAAAATTTGAAAAATAATAATAGTTGCAAAGATGAAACATAAAATGGAGTTTTATAGGTTAAACCAATAAAATTTAGAGGTTGCTCAACCAAACGATCTTTTTGAAGCTCATGTATCGTGGATACCCTGAAGGTGAGAAAATCAGGTATGATATTTTATAATAATATCTGAAATTTATCCAAGAGTAATTTTCGATACAATGTAGTAGTGTTTAAAACAATGCACTCTCTCATCAACAAAATAGAGTAAATATCCACTAACATTAAAGCTTTTTATCAATTTCTTCTGATATAGCGACACCCTGCTCTGCTCCCTTTGCGTCCTGCTTCCCATCCCTTTCAGCAGTAGGAGCATTATTCTGCTCATTATTCATAAAAATCCTTGCGACTTCGCTTTCTTTCTCATTTATCATTGGAGGCTCTTCAGGAGCTTTTTCTTTCAGCAACGTGTTAACCAAATTAGCCGCGTTCTGTTTATACATCTCTTGGAACTTTAGCAGTTGAGTTTTAACACTAGCAGGGAAATGATCCGCCTTTTCCTTCGTCATCATATTGAAATAAAAAATATTTCCGTTGTGCTCAAACCGGAATTTCAGCCAGCTGTGGCATACCTTATAACGCTTTATCTCATCCGGTTTAAGCACCGAGAAAATTCTTTCACGCCGATGAGAATAACCCTCGATGACCTTCTTAAAATACAGATCTCCAGGATGCTCTCCAAACCTCATATAGCAAAGTTTCTGTATGATCTTATCTTTCAGCGTCGTCGCTAATAGCTCTTTCTCAAACTCCGGTGGCAGTGCTGAAGCTAAAGCCGCGTAAGCGATCCACGCTAAATCGGAGTCTTCGCCGTGGATTTTGATGCCTAGCCGCGCAGCCATGAGCATTAAACTATACGAATGAACGGTCTTCGGAGGGTCTATTTTATTTAGAATCTGCTGGTACGTCAACGATGTTGGATCTCCCAATAATTTCACGTAATGAGCAAAGTTGACCCGATCTTCAGCTACATTGTAAAATCCCTTTATCAGCTGCTGTAAGCAAAAAAACTAGTTACCTTTTTCTATTTTCATCATACTAAAGGCGCCAACGTCCTGGTAAGCTGCAGATTTTGCGATCTCTTGGGCAAGAATGATATTCCCAAACTGCGGGTGATCTTTCTCTTTTGGTGACGCTTGTCTGGTTGTCATATCGATCTTCAATTCATCAAGAGGGTTCCTCGTTTTCACTCTGTCGGTGAACCCGCCGCCTTTCACAGGAAGCCCTCCTTTGCCAGGTCGCCCCTTTTGAAATAGAAATAAATGAGCTAAATCTGATAAGTCTTTGTAAGTTTACTGCAAGGAAAATTTGCGGTTGTCTATTTTGAATAGAATTATTGGCGAATGTTGCTGAAATCATAGCTGAATTCAATCTCGCTTGCTCTTTTTTTGTGTTTCCGATCTGCGGGAGCTTCACCGAACCTTCTCTCTTAGCGGAAGACTCGACTTGGTCATTTGGTTGCTCAGTTTGAAAGTCTTCACGTTCAGGTGACATCGAAGTCTTCATCTCAGATCCTCCGATGGTGTGAAATTGCTCAGAAGTGTGCGCGAAATTATTGGATGAGGCAGTTTGGGTTCTACTGTATCTAGAACCCAAGGGAGGGACACTGGAGCCTCTTGGAGGCGAGGTTTTCTGAGGCTGATTCACAATAGTATCATCGAGATCGTCTCTCGGGCTGTTCTGAAGCATATTCACGAACATTTGGGTATAAGTACTCCTTACAAACTCTTTATTCTGACAGAGTCTCCCTCGCAAATGACTAATCAATTTCCTATTGTTTTTGATGAACTGCTTTCTGAAATGAGGGTCCTCAGCGTCGATTTCTGTATTCAATGTCTCAGCTTGAAGCTCCACGAACTGTCTTATCAGAAAATCGATAACGATCTCGTCTAATTTCCTCACAAACAGCCTCAGTTTGATATGTTCAAGGAAATTCGCGGTTTTATTATTAATGGGCTGCCTGACTCCAGTGTAAAAGTATGTTTCTGTTTGACCTCCTCTCTGCGTGGTTTCAATCGTGTGCATCAAGGAAGTGTTTGAAGAGTCTCTAATCGGTGGGAGACGTTGACGCCGGAGATGCGATTCCTCGATCTCATTCTCGATTTCTCGGTTGAACACGAGTTTCACCTCAGAATTGTGAAGGTGCTCTCGAATAGGATGCAGCCTGCGAGATTCTGGCGAATAGACCTGAACTTGCAAATAATCAGCGACCTATAGCAGGTAGTGGGAGGATATTTTATGAGAATTGTGAAGGGTTGAGGGGATTACCATATTGTTCAATGGAAAATCGCCTTCTTCATCCGAATGGGCCTTTCTCTATTAAAACAAATGGATTATTAGTTTCAGCAGTACTGTGATAGATTATTTACCTCATATGGTTCAGTCATTTCACGCTTCTTTTTCATTTTATAATTCCTTTCTCTAGATCTCAAATTCTCAATCATCTTCAATTCCTGAGCATTGATTTCTCCTGTTTTGATTAAAAAAAAGAGAGAGTATTATAACATATCTGCATCACATAGTCATTTACTGTCCAGTTCAAACATGTTGGCGTTAGCTAACATATCATACAAGCTGATCGAATTCTCATTTGCTTCGTAATTTTCTCCTTCGCCTAGTATTTTCTTCTTTTTCTTCCTTTTGATTTTTACCGGCTTCCCATCCTCTTGGTAAAGAATGAAATTTTTCAGCGAAGACCTCCCTGTGGAAGGTTCTTCCGTTTCGTAGATGGCATCCACGGAGTCCACTCTCACTCTTTTCAGCTTTTTATTTTTTCGTTTTTTGTTTCCTTTCGGCTTTCTCTCAACCTCCTTGACTATGGTTTTTATCACCGGCACTAATTTTTTTATTTTCTCGCCATTAGGACCTGTAACCTCAACCTCTTCGTAGACTTCGACTTGCTCGAGGACTTTCTTAGTTTTCTTCTTTTTGCCTCTCCTTGATGGCTCGGTCTCTCCAGTTTGGGTTGCTATTTCTCTTTGTCTTTTCTTTAAAACCGGGATTTTTTTAACTACTCTCTTCGTGATTTTTTGAACTTGGCCACTCTCGTCAATGATTTCTTCAATTTCAGTGATCTCGCGTGTTTCGAATACGAGATCCTCGTCTTGGATAGCATCTTTTAACTTTTCAGGGTCGAGTTCCTCGTCCTCTTCCTCGTCATCATCGTCGTCGCTGGAATCATTTTCCTCTTCAGAATCATCCGACGTGTTTGAATCAGATTGGCTGCTTGATTTTTTACTACTATCTTGTTTTTTCAAGGCCGATTTTTTGTTTGCTGAACGCCGCAAACCTCCATGCGATTCAGATCGATTCAATGCTTTTCCTCCCGTTTTCTGAGAGTTTGACTGCGTGTCCCATTTGCCGATGGGTTCCGCCTTCGCCTCCCGCAATCTATCAAGCAAATATTCCTTTGTGGGTTTGTTTCCCATTCTCACACCTCCACCCAAATACTCCTTCAAACTCTGCTGAAAACCCTTTTGAAACGCGGCTAATTGAGCGGCCCTCGCTTCCTCCTGTTTTTTCTTTTCTATCTCTTCTTCCGTGAGCGGAACCTCTTCCTTTTTCTCTATCCCTTCCACGAATGCTACCAAATTGCCCTTACTACCTTTCTTAGACGTCGAATTCGTGTATTTCAGTCCAAGCGCAGCAACAGCCTTTTGCCTGAAATCATTCATGCCTACAGTTCCCGCTGAAAAGTTACCACCTTCGCCTGGCTTATTCTGATTCATGGCGCCTTTCCCGCCTTTCTTCACCACGAGTTTCGTACCTTTCTTTCCTTTATGGTCATTAAGCATCTGCTTATCTTTGCGTATTCCAGTCCTCGCCTCAGCGTCTTCTATCATTTTATCATAATCCAAGTCATCAATGATTTCCTCATCGTATCGTTGTTCAAAATCGAAGGTCGGCTTGAGAAATTCTCTTATGTCGACTTGCTTAAGGAGCTCCTCGCTCTTGGCCTGCATTTCATTCAAAACGTTGATCAGCTTATTCGGAATCTTGATTTTAGCTCTTCGTTCTTTAGCTGATTCGGTTGTTATATCCGAGCCATCTGACTCCGCGCCGTCCTCGTTCTCTTCGCCAGGTTTTTTATTCCGGCTCATCAGGCGGAATTTCTTAAGGAGACGCGAATCGCCTTCAAATGGGAAGTCACTGGAGCCGGTCGCGAAGTTAAATGGGCAGTAAAATAGGATATCCAAGAGATCATTTTTTGAGATTTGGCCTCCAATCAGTTTGGTTAGCTTGGCTAGATTGTACCCTTTTTTCTCAGCCTATAGGATAATGCATTTAATGAAATCAAAGCTAATAGTGCTTTAAATACGGCAGCCGTTTCTCCTTTGAGGGCGTCCTTGTTCGCGACGTAAAACTCAACGAAATTCTTTGCTTCCTGCATAAGGATACGCATTGCTGTTTCTTCTGTGTATTTACGGAAGAGCGTTTTGATGAGCGTGCCGTCCTTTTTATACTTTGAAATTTGCTCTTTCTTAAACCTTTTACGGGCCTCCTCGATATACTTCTTTAGCTCGTCGAGATGAGGGTACTCTTTCACGGCTGTTTTATGCTCGTGGTTCACCCAAAATGACTGTCCATCGGCTGTTTGACGGAAAAACCACTTTTCATCTTTTTCTCGACTTCTAATAAAATCCTCGATAGACACTAGGGTAGAAAAATAAGCGGGTATTGGTATGTCCTTTAGAGAGCAATAATATATACTCATTAAATGCACTTCTTTGTTTATATCAATTTTGAGTTGAGCCGCGAGCTCAAGGAAGTGTGCGTCTCTGAAATCTATAGCAAAATACATGTAATCAGCATATTAAGCCTGCTACATTGCTTACTTGGATTCGCTTCTCTTTTTTTAGTTTTCCCTTCTTCGATTATTAGTTCGGTCTTTTGGGCAAGCAAGTTTGGGTTGATATTAGTTTTCGCGCCTTCTGTTTCCTGCCGCAACAGCGCTGCAATATCTATCTCGAATTTTCTCTCTAGAGAATCCTGGAAAATCATTCGAGAGGACGTGCCAAACGCTTTGGAGGGGTCTTTCTTTAAAAGTTCTCTCAAGTAGGAGATGATATCCTTGACCCAAAGGAAGCAGGGATGAACCGTCAACTTCGCGCCTGTCTGAAGGTCCACGTACAGTTGGACGCGTTTCTCAGGGTCGAAATTTTTCACCCAGAGCTCAGGCAATGGCATTGATGCATACACGCGTAATGCCCAGAATAATGCTGCTTCGCTTGGAGAGACGCCGAAAATTTTCGCTGCGTTCATCATTTCGTTGGGATCGCACTGAAAGTGACAAAAAGTTCATAAGAGTTCAGATTTATTTCTTGTTAAAACATACCTGCATGTATTCATCTGAGGATTCAAGGTACGGTGGGACTTTTGCAAGGTGTGCTCCATATTGACTGCGATAGATTTTTCGGTATTCATTTAAAATTTTCTCAGTTAGCTGGATATTGTCGACTTCGTTTGCGACTTGTGTGTGATGGACTTTGCCCTTGTTGAGCATCTCCTTTAATTTATCATAACGTTCCTTGGCTTTTCCTTCTTCTACTAATGCCACTGTTTCATTTGCTCCAGGCTTAGTATTGGCTAGAAGAAAGGTATTAGTATGTAAGGAAGGTATCTCAAAGGTAACATCGTACCTCTTTGGGCTGCAGCACCTCCTTGTGGGGCTCGTTTCCCTCGCTTTTTCTCTTCCTTTCGATCAAGGCCCAAAGCTTTCATTTTCTCCTTGTACTCTTTTAAGAAAATTTCTGCAGCGTATCGCCCAGCATCCTCAGACCTATTTCAGATATTCAATCATGTTTTGCGCCGAAATTATTCCGTTACTGCAGAATTTCGCTGAAGATAGATCTGAATTTGTTCACAAGAGGGTGCTTCATGGTCGTTATATTCTCAGACTCGTTGAAATATACAGTTCTTCCATCTGGGTCCTCTTCCCTTTCCCAGCCAGGAGGTAATTCTAAATGCACAACCTAAGAAACAGTCATTAATGCTCATTCTATTCGATTTGCTCTACCTGATCAAGAAACCAAGCAAACTTTTGCTTCTCATTCTCATAATCAATGCCGATTTGAATCGCTAGCTCCATCTTTTCCTATTTATTCAGAGGATATCATCATTATCTCTTCAGTAGCTATCTGATAATCACTTTTTCTAGTCCATCATCCAATCGAGAGGCTTGATTTGAGGCTCCCTGATTTTGCTGTGACCGATGCGACTGCGGATGCGAAGAATCCTTAGTACCTTTACTGATTATAGCCATAATTCTATTTCGAATACCTTGTGTTGACGACATCGTTGCTTGGAAAGAAGAATTGAAACAGAATGCAGCTGTTTAATTAAGTTAATACGACTGATTTTATTGAAAATTTAATTTATTGTAGTCACCTTACGGACACAAAAAGGGCACAGAAGCGACATAAGGCGCGCCCTGATTCCCATAATAGTCTATCAAGGCAGCAACTATTAAACACATTTTTTGTTTTGAGTTTGATTTTAATAACTTTTACGATTTTATTAATACTCTCGAACTGTATCATAGAGCAAATTCAGACGAAATTCTCAGCGTTTTACCATAAAACACGGATTAATATGCACTCTAAGCAACTCTCTTACTCTTATTATTGGTTGCCAGGGTTCACCTGTGCTCTCACTATGGTAAATCCAACATTATCATCCTGATAAGCAGGGCTCTTCTTGCGTCGAGATTTATTTTCGTTATATCTCTTCTTATTGACAGCATCTTCCTTGGTTTGGAAGTCATCCTTTTTCTCACCTAGTTCCGCAACAAGTCTATAGCCGATCTCGTCGCCATCAGTGAGAAGAAATGGAGCTTTTCTCAAATTGATCTTATTCTCAGTCTCCTCTTGCTTTCCTCCCTTCGAGCCTTTCTTCGGCTGGTTTTTGGCCTTTACGAGTTCAGGCGTGAGGAAAAACCACTCGAATCGCTGAGGGAAGCGCTTCGCGAGGTCAATCTTATCGACGTCAACCTCGAGCTTTTGCAAATCGATGATAGCTTGCTTAAGATCATTGATTTGAGGCGTCGTTCCAGCATTGAAGACCAATTCAACGGCTTCACCGTATTTCTTCTCATCTACGTCCCTTTTCCTTACTAACAGCACTATCTTTGAGTCTTCGAGCACCTCAGGCTTTTCCAGGACCTGCACGACGATTTTGAGGCTCTTATTCAAATTGAATTTCTTCATCTGCTTCTTATCGTCTCTCAGAATCTTGCCAAAAATAACTCCAAAATAGCTGTCAGCAACCAGCTCTCTGACCCGAATCTGCGCGAGCTCGACGTTGCCGTAGGACGCGAAGATTGGGAGCTCAAGCAATCGCAGCTTGAGGTTTTCGAGTGTGTGTTCCTCTCTGATCTGAAGCTTATCGACTATCTCAAAGTCCTTATCAGAGTCTGGTGGGATTCCTGTAAGAGTGTGGTAAACCTCCAGAGTTAGCAGCTCTTTGAGAATTGGGCTGTCTTTATCACGGAGGATAAGAACATCTGACATCTTGATTTTGCAAGCGTCAATAGACAAATTTTCCTTTTCAAGGGTTGAAGTTGGGTCGCCGAGCCAATCAGTCGTGTAGAATTTATGAGCAGTAGGGTCAAGATCGAAAAACTCGCAGACTTTCTTTTTCAAATCGGCAACTTGGTCCTGAGGAGTGCAAATGAAATCTTCCTCGTCTGGTTTACCTTCTTTTTTGAACTTCGATTCGTTTTTGACTCTGACGATAATGTTTCCTGTATCAGGGAATTTACCATATTCTAACCTGAGGCGAATTCCGCCGTCCTGGAAATTCAAAGCAGAGAGCGGGAATTGCAGCTCCTCAGCAAAGAAGAGAGATTTGTCGAGCAGCTTTCTCAGACGACGTTGGCTTTCAGGACTTATATCGAGCTTCATTTTCAGGTAGTCGAGAAGTTGCTGAAGCGTCCAGTCGAGTTTAACGAAATACTTTTGCACGCCGTTTCGATCGTCGCTCTCAACGAGGACTGACACCTCATCGCCTGAGACATTGACGTCTGAATTTTTCGTCTTCTGCTGGTCCTCTTGCTGCTTTTGAACGTCTTCGATGACACTTACAAAAAAGTCAGAATTGTCGTACACGTTCAACGCATACAGCCTCTTATCCTCGCTCTCTTTTTCTTTTGTAATGAATTCCTTGCCGAAATCCGTCATGAGTTCCACGTATTGACTCTCAACGGGGATGCCAGTGATCTCTTGGAATTTCTTTTTCAAGTCCTTGTATAAGTCGTTTTGGAAGACGAGAATTCGAGTTTCCTGTCCATTGTATCGGACATTGACTCGGATCGGTGTATGATCTGGGCTGATAGTATTCGCGATATCTTGGTAGTTAGCGTCTTTAGAGCTCGGGAACACTGCGAAGGTGGTTAGGTGGTAGACCTCGAGATCTTCGACTTGAACACCCTTCACTTCTGGGGTTATCTGCCTCTTGAAGTGCAAGTGCTGGTTTCCAAGTTCCACCGTTTCGACCAGGATGACCTCATCGGCCTTATACCCCATACTCTTTGCGATTTCCTCAAGCAAGTTCTCAGCCTTTGAGTCAAGGCTGATTTTGACTTCCTTGCAGGTGGTAGCTGGGTCAAAGCCTTCTTTGAATATTTTATTCGAGAAATTAATGTTAGAGATATCGAAATAGCGCACGACAATATGTCTCGAAGCCTCTCGATAAATCGCACGCTGGACTTCAAACTCTTGGTTTCTTTTCGCGATTTCTTCTTTTAGGTATTCAGGAATGTCGACTTTCTTGCAATCAGGGCCTTTGTTTAGCGCTCTCTGGCGATAGATGAGAATGTATGCACTCTCACGAGAACCTCCGAATTGTTTTTGAAGTCGGTTCATTGGGATGGCGGTCACGGATCGATCATTGAAATCAAACCAGTTCATTCCGAGATCAACGTTGTTGAACGCGAATGGGAAATCAGCTCCGTCATACTGTGCTTCCTCAGCCTGACGAGCTTGCTCGTCATTAGTATTGCCTTCTTTTTTCCCCTTGTCTTTTTTGCCTCCTCCTTTCTCTTTCTTTTTGTTTTCCTGCTGGCCTTCTTTCCCTTTCTTCTTTTCCTTTTGGCCTTTCTTGCCGCCTTTGCCTTCTTTCTTCTCGGTTGTAACATCTTCTTTCTTTTCGCTGGTTTCATCTCCTTTTTTCTCGCCTGCATCCTCCTTCTTCTCTCCATTGGTCGCCGGCTTTTGGTCAGTTTGCTGCTCTTTATTCGCATCAGTCGTGCCGTTTTTCTCTGCTTCCGTAGCTTTCTTTTCATCAGTGGTCTTTTTCTCTTCCTTTGCCTGTTCTGCTGCCTTATCGGCCTTGATTTTCGCTTGGATTTCTGCCTCTTTTTGAGCTTTTTCTGCCATGATGCCAGGCCAATCACCTTCGTGAAGAATATCTCTGATATACGCGTGATAATGCCCTCTGAACGCATCTCCTCCGTGGATCAACACCGCGCAGAGCTCATAAATCTTCTCATCTTCGCTGGCGAAGCTGTCCGGCTTATCAGTGTACATGGAAACGTCCAATTCAACGTTGAAGGTGAATCTGTCGTTGATCTTCTTTCGCTGGAAAGTGTTATAATCGTACTCGTAGCGATTCAACGAAAGCATCAAGATTGGAGGGAACTTTCTGATTTTATTCCCTTTGTAAGCATCCACCTTTTGATTGCAGTTTCCGCAGTGATACTGATTGCTTCCTTCCAACTTCTCCAATACTGTCATGTTCATCAAGCTCTCTTCAACGCTCTGAAATCCCTTCACTTGCAACAACAGATCGACAAAGGAGGTCTCCCTCTCTCGAACGTACCCGCAGGAAAGACATTCTAAATAGTCTATGGACGTACCACGGAAGTTTCTCGTGAGGGTGTTGCCGAACTCGTTATCCAACAAGGCAAGGCACAGTTCATCAAAGATAATCCTGAATGCCTCTTGGATGTCGTGCTGGTGCAACATCTGGCTGCCTTTCCAGCCGAAAGCGTCAGTTAATTCAGTAGTGGGAGTGTCATCGACGTCAAGGGAATGCATTTCAGCAAAGAGCTTCTGCATTGCGAAAGTGAATGGGAAAAATTCAGGCTGAACGAACTTAGAAGGCTTTTTAGGGTCCTTGTCCTCGCAGAGAGGCAAGCGGAGAATGGTGTTTCTGAATTCTGGGAGCATGTAGAGGCATTGGAGCAAAGAGTTAAGATAGCATGTGGCTCCTTGGTTCTGAAGTCCAACGAAGGTGGCAGGGTTGCGCTTTTGTTGAGGAGTGCGAAGCTCTTCAGCGCAATTTTTCATTTTTCTGTGAAATGGCTGTGAGACGGTGGGTTTCGCGTCATAGGGATCGGGTTCTCCTCCGAAAATTTCGTCAAACATAGTGGTATATTTCTGATGATTTAGTTATTTTTTCAATATGATAAAATTGGATTTGGCTTTATTTATTTGTTGATTGATCAGATTTCGCGAATCAGATCTCTGTACTTATCTGATGACAAAAAAATGGATGTCATTGGATAGATTTTGAATACTTTCAGATATTGAAGAAAAAGTTGATAATCTATTGCTAAAACGGAGCTTTGCAAAAAAGACCAGTCTTTGACATGTTTATACATATTATATTAATGTCCCCACTTCACTTCCTCAGGGTTCATGTCGCTATAAGGAAAGAAAACAATCCAGCCTTTTATAATGAGCGAAATAACGCTCGAGATTTTCTTTAGTTTTTTTTTTTGGATTAGAAAATTTCAATAGAATGTGTGAGTGAGATTCGCACATGAAAGGAGGTTTTAGTGATTCGATCTGTTTTTTTTTTTGGTTTTGCTTTTGAAGCTTACATAAGAACTACAACCTAATATTTCTTCATTATATCAACGTTTCTTATGAAATAGAAAATTTCCTCGAATGAGCCTTCTTTCTATGAGTTATTTAAATACACGTACTACACGTATCTTAATTTAATCTAAGTTTGAAATGAAAAATTCATTCCTCATTTGTGCACTCCTTTGCTTGAGTCTGCTCTCAGTTTCACGAGCCGACCCATTCAGTCTCACAATCAACTCAGGCGACGTTTCATGTTTTGGAGAGCAAGTGACCACCGGACTACGAGTCCAAGGAAACATCACATTGGAGACCTCACCTGATAATCCAAACGTGTATAGTCAATTGAGAATCTCTGACGAATCCGGAGAAGAAATCCTGTTTATGGAAAACAAACCAGAGTTCTTTTTCGACATAACCATGAAGAAAGACGGCGTTTTCAACCTCTGCATGTTCCATACAGGACAGCAAAGAGGTACCTACACTATCGACGTGAAAATGGGTTCACAGATCATTGATAAAGATGCAGAGATGTTTAAGAAGGATGATGTCAAAGAGCTTGAGCGTTTGATCAAACGATGGCACAGAATGCTGAAGTCCATTCAAATGAATTTGAGTTTTATTGTGAGAAAATCTGGAGATAAAATCGAAGAAGCCGATCAGATCTCGTTCCTTGTGAAGTTCTTCAGTTTTATTAGTATTGTTGTATGCATCGGCACTGCCTTTGCTCAGACGAGATTCATGAAAATGTTTTTCAAGAAGAAGAAAATCATATAGTCGTCGTAGTGTATCGTTTCATTCATATCAGTGCGTGTTTTGAAGTAATATCGTATGCTCCTTTGCCATTTATGCCAACAAAAGATCTCATTTTTAGCATACCCTTAATGACTTGAAATTCGTTTATCACTCTTATTGAGAAATTTCAAAAAATATTGAAAAAAGGGCAGATGATGATGATTAGAGCTTCGTCCAAGTAGTTATGAATTTAACCAAGGCAAAGCTCTAAAGTTTTCCATAGTCATTTAATTGAAAATATTATGATAATTCGTGTGTATTTCTCGATTTGATTGTGAAAAGGTGAAAAATTTTATGCATGAATACTCTGAAATTATTAGACAAGCAAAATTTCAATGAAAGCATTATTATAAGAAGCTTGTTTGATGAGAAAACGCATTAGCGCTTAAATTCATCAAAGCCCTTTGATTGTCTCAGTATAGAGCGTTTATTCTCGGCTTTTGAGGCAGTTTCTGAAATACTGCTTTTCCTTGATACTTCTTTCGAGTGGCTCACCGTCGAAGATTCATGGACCGTCCTATTTAGCATCGACTTGTTTCCACTTATGTCGGTAGAAATCTAAATATTAGCAAACATTAAATTTGTCCCTACACTGCTAAAGTCATTATTACATCGTGTTCGTTGCGAGACGCTTTCTGAGGCGTCTTGTAAACATTGTTTTTATTATTCTCAGCAGTGATAGACACTCTCCCCTTCAGCTTTTCATCAGTACCAAAAGTAAGTTGCTTCTTGGGAGCGGATTGAGGTCGGCCAAAAGTACCAGAGAAATCGATTTCTGACTGCAATCGCGAACTTCTTTTTGTGGACATCTGCGTGCGGAGAGTGCCAGTGTCCCTGATCAGCTTTGCGAGGTTTTTAACCACATCAGAGGGACCAATCCTTTTTTTTAATTAATATAGTTAGCAAGACGAATAGTTTTCTTTTATTGATACTCTTTCTTCTTCTTGGGCGATGGGCTTGGAACATCTTCATCAGGAGCAAATAAACCTGATTTCAAGAGATTCGGCTTTGGTATATCTAATAAAGATATGAGCATTTCATTGTATTGGTTGACTGAACACCTATATTGCAATCTTCGGTAAACTCATCAGGCGTAAGTTTCTTCCCTTCATCAACCACTTCGCCTGTTGATCTCTATTGAAAAACCAAATGTTTCAGATCTCATGATATCACTGGGATTGTTACTTCTAAAGGTGCCTCTGAAAGGTGTCGTGGGAGAACGGCTGCTTTCACAGGGTATAATTGCGAAAACAGCTCGGCATGAGGATGGACTTGCTTGTATCGCGGACGATTTGCTCCTTTGTGAGGATTCAAGTTGAACGTTTTCATATGATTTCCGTAGAATGTGCAGCCATCCACCGACGTTGTGTTTCCGTAGCCGTACGCTTCGAAGGGCGGCTTTCCAAAGTAAGTCTGCATTGAGGTATTAGGCAGCATTCTTGATCCTAGCTTAAAATCCTGCAAAGTATGAAATAACTCGTCATCAGCTCACAAACAAATAAGACGCTGTACTTGAATTCTCTTTTTGATCTGTTTGATTTTCTTTGGGTCAGTCACTGGCTCTGCGCTTTTCGGCCGAGAAGATTTTTTATCTACAGAAGAGTAAAGCCGACTCTTCACGGCGCTAAAGTCCTGCTTTTGAGGCGGTGACAAATCAACATTTGTCATATCAAGTTTATTATGTTCCGAGCGCTAAACGATTAACGTAATTGATTATGTAAAGAGAGAGATGTACTTCATTGTCAAATTTTGCTTTCCCTTTCTTATCAGTTTTGACAGGTGATCGGGTGTTAGGCCTATCCTCCAAATGGACTTTAGGTTCATCTTCTCGGTCTTATGATGATTGAATTTGTATTAGGCTTAGGGTTGTAAGGGAAGCTTTGAGGTATACTTATTGCAATTTCTTTGTTTTTGTTAACGCGAAAATCGCGGTACTGATCAAGGGACTCACTCACCCATTTGCTGCCACTTCGCTGTATCCTAAGCGACCATCTAGCAAACCCGCTGCTATTTAGCAGCTCTTTGTCGTTGGTTTTATAATTCCTGAAGTCGTCATCATCTTCATTCCAAGTTAGCAAATCGAACCTTGCGAAAGATTGTAACGGGGTTTTTTATCAGAGATTTACATTGATGGTTGTTCGTTTCGAGATGCTGAAGGTCTTCCGACTACTCGCGGCTCAACTTGTTAGGAAGAAAGGAATTAATTTAGAGTGTAACCCAGGATATTACTAACGACATAAGGTCCTCTTCTTTCTGACATACTATTGTGCTGGCAGTTGTTTGTGCGCAAGACTATTGCTTAAATTTTTTTATTTGGCAGGCTAATTAATTTATGTCAGTTAAATATCTTGAGTTGTGTCTCTAAAGGCATTTTCTCCTCATCATTAAAGCTAAAACAAAACCAATGCATTTGGTATTAAGATGATGATGAGAGGAGTTGGGTTAGAGGTGCTGTTCAATAACCGCAAAAATATTCAAACCGGTCTACAAGAACTTTATTAAATCTAATCTACTAAATAGAATGAAAAAGGCAAACTCAGGGATTAGTGGAGGTTTGCATGAATGAGGTATTTAGATGTTGAGATTTATTCAAAAATAAAATTGTCCATTTAGCAAAATTCGGAGAATAACTTGCATAACAATCAATATATGTAGATTAATTTTGTTGACATAAATATTTTTTTCTTTTTGAAATAAAGTAGGTTCCACAGAGAAGTCGTACCCTTCGAAAGCAGTTTCTCAACGTAAATTTGAGGATTTGCTGGTTACAGATAAATTACCCAGTTTCATATACATTTGAGAGCGTGATGATCTTCAGGGTATGCAGGTGTTTACTGGGAATTATTGACCTTCATATCAACCTCCACCTTCCCTTTGGGTACTGAGGGGTCAATCACCTTCTCAGGCTTCGGGAAATTCACTAACTCGCTGTTTGCTTCGCTTTTTGGAGTCTCGATGGGTATTTCGCTGAACGAGCCTCTATTAGAGACACTTGAGATGTGTTTGTTAGATACACGAAACTTTTTGCTTTAAGCTTACATTTTTTTCAAATTGCGAGCTTCGCTCATCTCAAGAAGGGTATTGCAGGTCCTACGGCGTCTAAACCGAAGCATTGCATAGAAAGCTAGTGTGCTAACAGCAAGAGCAGCTGCTACTAGAATAGAATCTAAAGGGATATGAGTAAGACCATCTGTTTATATAGAACCATATAAAGTTACCGTGATAATCTCCGAACAGATGCGAAGTTTGAACAGTTGTAATAAATTCCTCCATTTCGCGAGCGGAGCCCAAGCAGCGCGGGGGCTTCACATGCAGCTCTTTCTTCTGATATGTAGAGTTTTGAACTCCAGCAAATCCAGCGCAGTCAGATTCGACAAAACCGATCATTCGATGTGTTTTATCGAAAAGGATATCGTGGTTTCTCATGAAAGAAGCCCCGAGTATTATCCGATCCCTACGTAAATGAGAGATATTTAATTCAGAAAAGAGGTGAGTTAATTACGGGTAGTCAAAGACAGAGAGACAGTATTCTTCTCCATCCGATGACTGTCTATAGAGATAGTCTTCTGGTTTCCAAGTATATACCTGGGAGCTGAATTGGAACTGGAAATCAGGGAAAGTGTTAAAGAAATCCTTCAGCTCAGGCCACGCTTTTTTATCTCTTCGATAGCACGTTCGGACCTTGCGATGAGCTCCGCATCCACGGCGACATGCAGAGCAGTACTCATCTAAATACTGCATCATTCTCTTTCGGATGTGAGGCGGCATATGAGTCATTGTGGTTCCAGAGTCAAAGAAAACTCCTCGAGGAAGATCCAGCTCTTCAGGCGAGAATTTGAGACTCACACCGGCCATCTAAGAAATCATTATTTAAGAAATCCGTGAGAAAAAAGAATCATTACAGAGATGCCTGCAAGCTCGATGAAGTATTGTTCGCCAGGCAAAAACGGAATATATCTCATTTTTGCGTTCTGATAATGTTGCTGGGAGTTCACGCCACCAAGTGTCATATAACCGCCTTCATCAGCCAGACATAACGTATAGGAATTGCTGGGGATCTTGCCGGAATGAGCCAACGAATCGACAAAATTGGGCGGATGCTTCGTGCCTTAACATAATGCGGTCAGCCTCTGAATTCAAGTAATAAAGGAATACTATTAGTTTTAGTGCCTAAACCGAGAATCCCATCTGCCTCTTGAGTATAGAACAACCCAGTCTCGCTTTAACACGATAAGCTAACGCAAAAGGAGCTCAATACCTGGAAGTACATCCGAATACAGCACTAGCTTTATCTTCATGGTATTTTTCTAACAGCGCTGACGTATCATTATTTTGCTTCTCAGATTTGAACAACTCCTCGAAATGATTGCCGAAAGCGATTTGGTCTTTCATATATTCTCCATGCAGCGAGCTTCCTTCTGTATAACTCTAATTCATGGCTTCATTAAATTGAAAACATATTCTCGCTTTACCACTGAAAATTGGCATTTGTCGTCTTCGCATTTATTACAACCGAAATTGCCGGTCTTATCAGAGCACATGAGGTTCGAAGACGTGTTCGACCTCTCAGGGTTGTAGTAAGGATCTGAATGCGATTTTCCACAGTTAACGCAGTCTATCAGCATAGGCGCGAAATCAGCAAAAGGCGGTTTTAGATAATTTACGCTTGCAAGGAATTGCTGTAACGCTGCTTCCAGTATCCACGATAACTGTCTGCATTTGAGGCGGGGTGCCCACGAATACCCTGGCGAAATAATACCCCAAATCCGTACTTCCTCGGAGCGCCACTGTTAGATTGCTCTCGGGAGCATCGTACTGAGAAAGCAGACGATGCGAGTAAAAGCAAGACGCGGCGCCTGAGCTGGAGCAGGAGTTGGGTGCGTGGATCTCTCTGTGGATAAGTCGGAACTGGTCACCAGCCAAGCCGCTGAGAAAGAGCACAAAAAGAGCGATAGTAGGTAAGCTTAATTGAGTTCTCATCTGATTCAAATAAATTAATTATTCGTAAGAATCTATTGAAAGCACTCTAATTTTATCGCTCCTCCATTAGGTCGATAATCGCGCGAAAATCTGAAAACCCTCATTACAGAAAAGCAGAATTTCGTAAATATTCTGAGGTAAATTCGCCAAAAGCCATATATTTCAAACTGAAGTAGAATATACAGCAGTGGTCCAACATAATGGAAAAGAAAAATACAACAATGATGGTATAAAGTATTAGTTGTCTTCTTCGCTTAACAAATTATCCTTTAATTTTCTCGCTGCCAATGAACGTTTTGTTGTATAATCCGCCTTTATAAAAAAACACTGAGCTGCGAAATAGACATCAATAATTACTTCCTCATCATCTGTATTATATTTGAAATCAAACGTCCTCGTTTTCTTTAGTGTTCGGTTCCTATGCGACGAAATAGCGATATTAAGGCACTGTGTCGAAAAGTGCAGGAAAAGTACTGTTTCAGCATAATAGACACTCTGATTATTTGCAAAATATATCTCGATGAAAGCACAACGGTCGGCAGGTATTCCGTGGTATCATCATCTTGCCTGCGAGAATAAACGCGAGCATTAATTTGCTGAAATTACCTGCCAAACTCCTCTGCAGCAAAACTGATGTATAGCACTATCACTGCGATGAGAAGACAGAAATCAACCACGTTCCAGAAATTTTGGAAGTACACCTGCGATGAAGATGACTGAAGGTGATGAAGAGCCTGCTTACTCTTTTCTCGGCGATGATCCTGAGCACGATCTCTACGGTTATCATAATCAATAGAACTGTTTCTGCCATCAAAGCGATTTCATCGAGAGTGGAGTTGACACTATGATTTCCTTTAAGATAACTTAAGCTGAGATTTGTCACCTGACGCGGAATTCTTGCACACAAATCTAAAATAAATTTGAATATTGAATTATGCGAGAACAGTTACCCAAACAATCAGCAACACCGAAACGATCAGCTGCAGCATCAGAAAGCAGACGTAGCAGCGCATCGTCTTGATTGAATTAACGCAGTACTTTAGATTCATGGTGGTAGGACTCTATCACTTTCGGTAGTTCAGTAGTTCCAAGTTAATAAAAAACAATCCTGGTCCAATTTTTATCTCTGAAATATTTATATTCAAGATTGCTAAGTGATGAAACATTGTCTGAGAATTTTTTAAGAATATGAAATCAGGAAGTTTTTTGTTAATACTGCCTAAGCGAACATGCAGGGCGTTTAATTCAATTTTAAAATCATCACGCTCACATTATCTTTGGAGTCGTTATCTATTGCGTACCTAAGGAGCTTTTTTGCCATTTCTTGAGCGTTTTTGCCTTGTTTTGCGATATCAACAGCAGCCTATTCGCAGAAATAAGCCGATTGGTGAAGAAATCATTGATTACCTTGTCTTCAATAACGTCCCAAAGGCCGTCGGAAGCCATGATTAAAAATTTGTCATCTGGTGTGAGTCTAATTGCTTTTACAGAAGGAACATTCGAAACTCCCTAGAGATATATTATCAAGGGGACGCTGAGCGCTAGCAATACTTCTTTTTTGAGTCCAAGATCTCCCAATGCTCTAGAAACCGCCAGCGATCCGCCCACTCTATTCTTCGAGATAATTCCACCTTCATCACTAAATAATTTTCCCAACAGCTCATGTGAAATTACGCAACTCTCTTCTGCTCGGCTAAATCACTGGCTTTATGGTCTGTAGAAAGGCGCTCGACTCCGTCAGTGCGAGCCAAGACAGCTCTGGTGTCTCCCAAGTTAATAGAATAGAGTGTTTTTCCGCCTGATAGCGATTTTCAAGGGATTTTCAATGCGATTTGTCGTATAAAGCAATGGTTACCCGCCTCTTTTCGAATAAAGATCACCCCGATTGTCGCTCCGCTCTCACTGGCACCCACGAGCTTGAGTTGATCGTCGACTTTCTGGAAGATAGTGGTGAATAGCCCTGCAATATCTGTAGTCGTTGGCTTATACAGCTTCTTGAACAGCTAAATATATCCAAAAGTAGATTAGATAACAGCTACAGGATGAGGTGCCACCTCAGGGACGGTCTTTGCACAAAATCGCACCACTTCTTGGCCACCATGACCATCAAGCACTCCAAAAAGACCAGATTCACCGTCGTCAAGCACATCATCAAGGATAAAATGGTCTAAGAAGTCGATTTAGAGGCGATATTCAAATTGAAAATCAGAAAAAACTGTGGTTGAGAGCTACCATCTTCCATTGACATTCGCGCGTTCATGTCTTCACAGTAAGCGTACTCCTTCACACATACTGCATCACTGTTGTAATCATCGTTTGATTTCGCTTTCATGGCTTTGAGGAAGTCGACCATTTGATACGATTAATAAAACTTTCAGTGCTGATGAGATAGATAAATTATGAAAATTTGAATTTATTAGCTGCCTATATAGCTAGCATTCGTTTCATATATTCCAATGGCTTTCTCAAAAAAAAAAGAGAGCTTTCTATCAATCGATTAACCTAAGGCCAAGGGAACTCAATAAATTTTCAGGTCAACGCAATTTCTTCTTTCTTCTCAAGATACTAATGATGATATATCATTCACCAGAGTATTAGAATAGCTTTTTTGCTTGCTTATGAATGAAAAATCACTGAATTTTTTAGCTATTGATTTATAAATATTTTAAACAAAAGAAAGTCTCTGCTTGTTGATTTTTAAAGAAGAAATTTCATTAAATGAGGTGGAATTTGAGGACCTTACTCCCGCCAATTCAAATATATTTAAATCGGGTCTGCGAAGATTTTATTATTGCCGCATTATTCAATTTATACGCACATTCAAGTCAACATGAATTACATGGAAGAGTACAAAGAGCCTCAGCGCACGGACAAACGACGCGCAGAAGTAGATATTGAGGAAGAACTATCCGAGTACAAAGAGAACCGCACTCCTCTCAGCTCTAACCAAATGGAAATCTCTTACGAAAAAACGCAACATTACGGCTCGGACCAATACCGAAGTTACTTGGCTAGTGGAATGATGCTCAGCAGCGAGAATCCCCTCAACGAGGATGTTACTTCACTTTCGAAGGCGATATTCGAAGAGAAAAACTGCCCAGGAGTCATCCCGTTTAAAAAAGAGTTATTTGAAAGTATTGCAGATACCGTGAACACTCAGGTTCATTCCTCTGAGTGTTAAGGCTAGCTAACAGCCGTTTGTAGGAGAAAGCGCTTGAGAAATTGAACCCGACGGTTGAAAACCAATTACAACTTAATATATATAAACTTGAAGTCGAAAGAATAAAGTATTTGATGAAATTATACCTACGAACGAGACTTTTTAAGGTACTTGCTAGCTTTGCTGAATGAGCTGACCTCGTTTTAGATTGAGAAGTTCGCAACGAGTTTAATTCGTAACGATTCGAAGGACCTCCTCGATAAAAACGAAATAAATTTCTTGAAGCGGTACGCGCATTTTTGTGGTTGATGGACTAACTGATTGCTAGATACCATGATTTGAAGCATAAATACTTTAAGGAAAGAGCGTTGAAAGACCTTCCTTCGTTGTTTAAAGACACTGGGCTGGATGCCAAAGCTGAAAATGTCCATAAAGAGAAGTTAGGTAACTATTGCGCCTGGCGAATCGTTTGATCTGATGTGAAATTGATAGTCGTGGAGCCTGACTTTGATAAATTCGTTTTTGTAAGAGTTTTAAAGGAGTTTCAGAGGTACAGCCTGGCTCCGAACACGGATATCGACTTGATACCCGGTGAGATCATCCTCGCGAAATATAAAGACATTGAGTAAATTTCTCTTGTGTTGATGATAGTTAATGTACAACAATATTTTAGTAATTTGCTGAAGATGCAGTATGTTGAGTTGGTATGATAGTCTAACACGGCAGCTCGCTGGATTTGCATTGCAATCGCATCGCAAAGCGTTTGAATGATCACTAGTTTTCTCGGTTATTTAGTCTTTATTGTTTATGTGACTGTGAGCGTTGTTAAGAGTTTTGAGAAGTTTGCTATCAATATCTACTTCGCGAAAGTTTCTCCATAATATAAATATCAAAGAAGCCAACCAAAGTGAATTTATTTTTCTCGTATCTTCGTTCTCGTGATATCCTGCCTACATCTACCTACATTGCTCTAACAGCGCTATATTATCCTTTCATAATACGAAGAACAGCTTCAACTATCGCTGGTACTAATATTTTGGTTTGGCCTGTACGAGTTACGGATCATGAGATTTTTTCATTGGTTTTTGATCGAAAATAGGGCAAACGCTTGATATGTAGAATGCAAACTAAACCATGTAATTATACACACAATATCCAAGCATAACCTTTCTTAAAACTATTGAGTTTTTGCCTTTTCCTTTTCTGGGCTCCCTTTCTCTGTGGCTTCTTTGCCCAGAATCGCCTGTTCTTGCAGTTTAACCTGCTCTTCTTCTTCATAAGTAAAGATTTCTTTGTATTCGCCCTTGATAAGAGATTGAATGAGGACACTGAAGGTGCAGCCAGGGACGAGGTACAACAGTGCAGGTTGAGCGTGGTTGAACCAGATCATCACCTGGAAAGTGACAATAATCGCCAATGAGTAGCCAATGAAGCACCAATTGAAATAAGGAGTTGCAAGGACTGGCTTAACTTTCTCAACGAAAATCTTTCTGATGATCTTATCGACGTCGTATCTCAGGCACATAGCGACAAAAACGCCTGGGATAACGATGTCACCGAGTCCTAGCATCGAAAATTTCACTTCTTCAGCGAACATGTTGATTGGGAAGAAGAGCTTGATAGGAGCGTCGACGGACTTGGCGACTGTGACCATCACATCGGTACCGTACACCCAGAAGATATCGTAGAAGAACAGACCCCAAAGGAGAATGAATCCGACCTTGAAGCTAGGCAGGACGAGGTTTTGGATACCGGAGATGCTGAAAGCAATACCGAAAAGGTTGTTCAAGAGCCAGTGCTTTGAGCAGTAGTACATCACAGTAGGGAAGATCGCAATAATCGCAGCAAAGACTTGTCCCTTGGAGAATTCGAGGTCAATGACGGTGGAGTACAATGGGATCTTGATGTTGAGTTGCTTCTTGAAGACGATTTCACTAGATTTTGGAATGACGGTTTCAAGGAGTGAATCAATAATCTGAGTCAAGCAGAAGAAGCCCAGGAAGGTGAAATAGACGCCGAGGAGCATGTTTAAGTATTCCTTTGGGACGAACTTGAAGAGGGCGTAAAGTCCGAATAGAACGGCGCTTCCGTAGACTGGGAAGAGATAAGCGTCCTTGGATGTCATTCTTTCACCTTCGGCTTTCTTTGCGAGGTGTTTGACGAACGAATCTTTGTCTACTGCCAATGAGACGGATCTGTAAGATCCAATGTAGAGGCAGACGACGGAGTTTACGAACAGTTGGACTGAGACCGGAACAATGACGACGTATGGAAGAAGATTAAAGAGAATCAAGATGAAATAGGCTATTCCGGACTTCGCATTAGAAAAGGTGCTGAGTTTCAGGTGGGAAGGCGCGTTTGCGAACGCGTTGGTTGCTGGAGCTGGTTGAGTTGACATTAGTCAAAATTGAAAATGTTTATTATCTATTTATCTCAATCCAGAGTTATATAATCCGAATTGGTCTACGTGTTCCAAGCGCGATGTAAAACGAATATATCTAAAGGAAAAATCCAAGTTTTGATTTTTCTTCGAAAAAAAGGAAATTCTTTAACAGATAGATATCCTTTGTTCTGATTTTCCTGATACTGATCGAGAAAATTTAACAGGCTATCATGCAAATAAGGAAATCATCTGTTTGCCTATCAAAGGAAAAGGGTGAGCTAACGGATTTTTTTCCATCAGATAAACAAGTAACCTGGAAATCTGTCGTTAGTATGACGAGGTAAATTGAGCAGTTAGTACGAGGATAACTGAAACAAAATCTATCGGTTTTTTCTTGATGCTTATGCCATCTTGGGACGGTTTATGTGTAAACTAGAGGATTTTCATTAACAATACGTCTGAATAGGCTCTGACGGCTGCTTATGGGTAGAGTGTTGGTGAAATTGGAAAGAAAAGCTAAATCTTATTATAAGCTGAAAGTGTCTCTAATGAACCTCGTAGTTACTTACGAACTAATGCGGCACTAGACAGGGCGAAAAGAATTAGAATCTTATCTCAGAATCCAAGAAAATAACCTGAAAACTCGGGATGCATGTCACATTTTTGAATCTCAACTGGCTCTTAATAACGATATTTCCATATGATTGAGTAGTCAGCAATATACTTTCAACAAATTCGAACTCTTCTCTCATTGTGGTCTGTAGAATTGTTATCTGCTTCGAAAGCTCGAGTGTCAGAGGTTTAATGAACCTATCACAATTTCGCTCCAAGCCACTAACGATAAATGGCAAAATATTATTTTCAAATCGTATGAACTGTTAAATTTGAATTTGATAAAGATTTCGAGTCAAAAGAAATGCAAAACGTATTTTCCATCTCCGACCTAGATCCCCAACCAATTCATAAAATAACCAGAAACGAGTCAATGTCACTTCCTCTTCCATCAACTGAGTAAACCATTCGCCTCCTAATCAGCAACCAACATCAATTTTTCCAGGCGACAAAATAATTCAGATGAAAACGATAGCTTCAAAGTGTTTATTCGAGTCAGACCCTTGAACTCAAAGGAAATTGCAAAGAACAATCCTAAAAAAATTTCAAATATTATTAAAGTGCAGGACAACATGGTAAATGTCCATACAATCACTATTTCAATCGTATTTTTAGATTTTTGTCATGGACCCGGACTGTCTCGCCGGTCCCTCGCTGCGCAGAGATAAAAGCTACGTCTTTGACGATGTATTTAGCGAAGAAAACGACAACTTTGCTGTCTTTGAAAAAACCATGCCTTCTGTCCTTGAAAACCTCCTTAACGGTTACAATTCAACGCTTTTCGCTTACGGCATGACTGGCGCAGGAAAAACTCATACGCTATTCGGCGAGCTTATCCCTGAGAATATGACCCGAGATAACTCCGGGCTCATCTGGCTCTCGCTCTTAAACCTGTTTTCGAGAATAAGCTCGACCAATGATGTCTTAGACGAGGAGTATTCAGTGAAATTTAGCTACCTTGAGATCTATAACGAGCAAGTCAGAGACCTGCTTAAGCCGAGCAATACGGGACTAATGATCGTCGAGGACCCAGTCAAGGGAATTTTTGTAGCAGATCTATCAGAGTACTCTATTGCCTCTCCCAAAGAAGCGTTGTCTTTAATCACAGCCGGAAACGCGAGGAGAACGATGGCGGCGACCGGCGCGAATCAGTTTTCGTCTCGCTCTCATGCGATTATTCAGGTTGTGGTTGAGAGGAAGTGCGCAAAAAAGGGCCTCACTCAAACCCTCATACAATCAAAGCTCTCGCTAATCGATTTGGCTGGGTCTGAAAGGGCAGCTGCGACTGAAAACCGTGGAGTTCGTATGCTAGAAGGCGCAAATATAAACCGCAGTTTGCTTTCATTAGGAAACTGTATCAATATTCTCAGCGATGCGAATAAAAAAGGCGCGTTTGTGCCTTATAGAGACTCTAAACTCACGAGATTGCTGAAAGATTCGTTGGGAGGAAATACAAAGACCGCCATGATCTCTTGTATATCTCCGTCCTACTGCTGCTATGAGGAGACGATCAATACGCTGAAATACGCAAATCGAGCGAAAAACATACAAAAGAAAGTCGAGAAAAACGTCCATGAGGTCGAATTGCATGTTTCTCAATATAAAGAGATAATCAATAACCTCAAAGAGGAAATCGAAAATCTTAAACTCCAGCTGCGTCACAAAGGTGACTCTGAGCAATTCGTTGTGGCTAAGAGTATTAGCGAGCTTCCAGATGCAACGAGAGAGCTGAGCCGATCTAAGCGAGAGCATAGCCAAGAGCCGAAAATTCGCAATCAGAACGAGAATAACCTCGAGCAGACTGGCCATCAAATTTTTGAGAAACTGGAGCAGCATTGGGAGATAAACCAAGCGCTGCTCGAGCTAAAAGCTTTGGAGAGTCAAAATAAAGCTGAGCTGGAGAGGCTGAGGAGTTACCTGCTCGAAATGCAGTGTCAGCAAAGTGAAGGGGCAAAGTCTTTAGAGATGGAGAGAGTGAAATCGCATATAGAAGGGCTCATGCAAACGATGGAGAATAATCAAAAGATTGAAGAGGACCTCCAGGCAACATTGCAGCGAAATATCGAAGAAAGCAAGAAGCTGAACGATAGAATGGTTCAGTGTGTGTCGGGGCTAGATAATGCTGAAGATGTGGAACTCGCGAAGAAGTTGATGCAGATAGAAAGCATGGATTTGCAGGAGCAGAATGCGGAAATCAAAAAAGAAGCGCTGCAGTTAGCAAAGCAAAAAATGGAGAAAAATAAGCAGATTTTGCAGATGGAGGAAGAGCTCAAGCAGATGAGGCTGCAGCTCATTGAGAAGGATAAGATGATCGAGAAAAACAATATCCTCATATCGAATTTAGTAAGCCTTACCTCATCAATTTCTCAATTTCTGATCCTTATTATCAGCAGCAACAAAATCAGCACATTCCTCAAAGCGATAAGAAATCTCTGCTTTCGTCTCCGAGCAGCGAGAGCGCGTATCAATCCTCAGCGAAACCAGTGCGATTCGAGAAAAAAACCCCAGCGGATCCATTGGCTTCGCCAGATACGCCGTTGAGAATTTCGCAAATGAGCGATCCGAAAAAAGAGAAAGGAGAAAGAAGCTCGGATTTTTTGAAAAAATTGCTGACGAATTTAGAGGAAAGAATAGATAAGTCTCTCAATGAAATTGACCAGAAAATCCAGACGCCGGTCCGAGCGGCTTTGATTCACAAAGAATTGGGGAAAGACTTGAAAAATACTTTCACTCAGAGCATTGAAACCGGTATTCGAGGGCAAGATTCTTTATTAAGAAGCAAAAATTTCGTTTCGAATGGATTTACGTCATCAGGTGCGCAAAGGGAAAGTAGAAAGGTGGTTGCTACTCTCGAGGATGTTCATCTCAAAGAGATCGAATATATGAAAAATAGCTTTGGGACGAGTTCCCAGCAAGCAAAGCAGAAAGTTGAAGGTTTGAAACTGAGTTACAGCCGTATGAACGGCCAAAACGAAGTCCAAATGGTCTCAACGTCTCCGAGGCAGTTTTACTCAGACAAAAATTTCACGTTTCCTCAGGAAGAGAGCAAGGAGCTTGAAGGTCTGCCGCAGCAAGAAACTGAGCGAGGGAAGGTTCCTAGCGGCAATAATCAGCCCAATTTAAATAGCATCAATGAAATTTCAGAAATATTGAAAGATGAGGTTTTCAACTCTCAAGAATCAGGTTCAGAAACTGACATTTTGAAAGAGTTTAACCAACAACAAAAGAATTTCTATGTAAAGGAAGTTCCAAAAAATCTGCCAAAAACTGCTCAGTCGAATGTGCCAAAGAACGGACCAGCCTTTAAAAAAGGAGCTAATACGTTAAAAAGATCATCAAGCACAAGAGATGACTTGCACCTTCGCCAATCAGCAGATCAGTCGACCAATTTACAAGGAAAAGGTCAAGCTTCCCATATGAGGAACTCGACCAGCTACCAGGCAATAAGGGCGCTTTCCAAGGCAAAAAAGGAAAATTCTGTCAAAGAAAATTCTAAAAACCAGAGAGTTGATGGACCTCAGCTCACTCAACCTTCAGAGAAAACATTCAGTAAGTCTGTCTTTGAAGGAAAGCCTATCTTCTCAAAAAGCGTGCAGGCTGCAGAACCTCATTATGACACGAAAAAGCCTGGAAAAGAATCGTTGAATTCCAACCCAGCGCAAAGTACGAATGTTCGCATTCCCATGTTCAGTACAAATCTGGAAAACCTCACTAAATTATCAGAGAGCCAAAAGCCTGTTAGTCCTACGTACAACTCAGCTCCTCATAACCAGAATTCATCGAAACAAGAAGAGGAACCTGCGCTATCCTCTCGACAAGCGCGCATGCTTAGAGCAAATACTCCAGATCTCATGGCATTCGGAAAGAGCCAAGAATTATTAGCAGCCAATCTTAAGCAAGAAAAACGACCTGTGATGGAACTAAGAGGCTTAGATGAAGCCAGAGAGGCACTTCGTGTTTTTAAAATTCGACTGAATGCCTTGTCAAGCATTGATTTTAGCACTGAAAAAATAACACAAAATCACATAGAGCAAATTCGGCTCCTGGTTGAGGAACAAAACACGAGAAAGCATGTTATTTCGGCGAAAGACCAAGACAATTTAGCGAGACTTGAAATCATGCTACTCACGATGTCTGCTGGCCCTCAATCGCAAGGAGTAGTTTCGAAAAACGCATTTGCGGCATATTCGAAAACTCCATCAACACGGATTTCTATGAATAGTAGTAAAGAGAACGGCCAGGGAGATCCCTTGAGGAGATCGGTGAACGCTCAGATAGAAAAACGAAGCGTCAGTGTTACTCAAAATAGCAAACCAAAATTCTCAGCGGCTTCGAAAGGAGTAACTCCAACAAATAAAGAGCCAGATTTTCCTCTAAATACCGTAGAAGATCTTGTTTTTCAAAAACCAAACCCGAAAAAAGAGACGAAGAAAACGACTTCGATTCTTTCAAAGGGAGGCTTCAGCGCAATTAGCTCTAATTATGCGAAGGCTCTAAATAAAGTAATGGGCGGTGGGATGACCAAAAAGACAATTAAAGAGCAAAAACCTCCCGTTGGAAATGAATGCTCGAATGAAAACAAGCGAATTAATGGGATAAAAATGACCAATGACGCCTATGACAACGAAAATACAAAGTAACTCATTGCTTAGTCTCCATTATTTTAAAAAAAATATCTCATTTCTCTTAGTAAACTACGCTACGAGTCAAAACCAACAGCTAAACCCAAACAAGAAGCTAAGCATTTCATTTCGAAGCCAGTCCTATCTGAAATAATCTCTCTTGATGACGAAGACTTGTATAAACAACGATTTGCTACACGAAGCACGAAATATTCACTCAATTCCGCAAAGGCCAGCAAAGATTGGGAAACGTTTAATTCTGTGCAATCGCTGGGCGAAAGTTCGCAAGTACCGTTTACGAGATCACTCATGACTCTCTATGAGCAACAATAATTGACTACATAATCGTAAGATTCATATAATTGTGTTTATGTTTATGTTTTTGCAGTAATTATCAAATTGGCTCGATACTTTTTTAGTGTACCTCTATTCAATAGTGAACGAATTAAATCGAAAGATCAGACTCTTTTTCCTGTGTTTTTAGATTTGTTTTGCTGAAACCCTCTGCCAGCGGCCTGGCGGTCTCTGCTACGCATGAGACAAGAGATACTCATTATTACTTAATAAATTTTTCGGATACTTATTAAATAAACTCTATTTATTGCCGCATATTAAATAACCTGTTAGGCGACTCTTATGCTTCCAAGAGACAACTTAGGATACGATTATATTCACAATTACTACCCGAAGATAGATGCCAACCATTTTAAGAGAGATATGTTCTCATCGGAGAAAGGCAAGAAGTGGATTGCTGCGTTAAGCCCGGAAGATCAAGAAAATTACTTAAGATTGGAGAAACGTATTGCTCTTATCAAGGTGGGAACTCCTCTAGTCTCAATTTTGGGAGCGGCATTGTTGCATAAAGTTCCAGGAGTGAAGGAGCTTGAGAATAAATGGCTAATCAGTCTTGGAAGGGTCGGAGCTTTTGTACTCCCTATTGTGGCTGGAGCTAGGCTTTGTGAAAGGCAAAGGGAGTCGTTTCATGCGAGACTGTTTGCGAAAAACAAGGCATATTACAAGCTATTCAAATACACTGGGGATATAAAATCGATGAATCCTAATGTAAAATTAGTTCCTCGTCAATAGTTTTGTGTATAGATGTTATTGTAATGGAAGGTATGCTTATGTATAGTGCATATGGACCATTGAGTTAAATACAACATGAAAACCCTCATTTCTGTGGAATATTTTGATTTTTCTCTTCGCGGTCTAAGGAGTAGTGAAATAGCTCATACTGACAATATACTGCAGTGCCTCTCAAAACAGAGGCAGCAGGCCTTCTTTTCAATATTTTAAGCATTGCTCTAACTTCGAACTTACTATTGAGATAGATGGGTAACTATGATCCTCAATAAGCTAAAGAAGATTGTCTTAGATGCTTGGGATTGTTGAGTCTCTGTCAAACAGCTATTTTCCTCGAACCTGGCAAGTATTTTTTTTAATAGCTTAAATACCCCGCATTTTGGAGTCTCAGTCTCAGCCAGTAAGAAGCACTCGATATTATGGTATTGCTCACAATAGACTTTATTAGGAAGGAAACTCTACAAGTTCCAATTACTTTTCAAGTTCTAAGCAGTTGAGAGGAAATCGAAATTTTATCTTAGCCGCGAGGAGTGCGTGAGCCGACCTAAGAACGTGAGATTTTTTGTTTGTAACGGCGCGAATTCAAAAGTTCTCTGCGATTTGATTCGACGGCGGGTGTTTAATCTTTATTACAACTCGATATTCGATCAGTGTGTTCGAAATTTAGAATATTTTGGAAACACTGAATACAGCACAAACCACCAATAACCCTCGTTCAAAATGCAATCTCTGAGAATAGATCGGCACTTCATGCTACCAGTTCACCCGCTTTCGTCGTTAATTTCCAAAAGAAAACGATCAATTCTCCGACAACCTTTGTTTTATAGTTCTGAGAACTAATAAAACTGGTTAGATTATTGACAATTTTTTTTATCATGCAGAAACTATCCCAGTGCAACTAAAAATATTACCCTAACCAAAGAATTATTGTTTATTTAGGATTTGAGCCAATCAATAATAACGGACGCCCTAACCGGATCCAGCTGGGCAGAAAGCATTCGCATTCAAATACCACTGATGAAGAAAATCGATAATAAATAAATACAAAATTTCAGAAAATCGACTAAAAAACAAGGCTAAAGCTTCTACACATGCAGCTTCATAGAATGGATACCGACTTTGAGGAAGACCCATACATTTTAGAGCCTTCCACACCGCTTGAGAGATTCCTACACTTTAGTAAATTGGTGGCGAACCCTCACACTCTTAACAAGTATTTTTTGACTCTTTTTGATCGACACCATGAGAAAGAGCTGCTCCCAAGCACAAAACGAGCGAGAAATCAAGCTGAGTCTGTTATTTTCTGCAGCTCAGTCGGAGGGCGAGTACTTGGACTCGGCTATCTTGCTCAGAAATTAAGTTTTTTGAGGGGACGTCGTTTCTCTCCATTGAAAGATCTCGGTGTTTTTTGTTTGACCGCAGGGGCGATTTACCTGCTTGACTCTGTTCCACTGGCAATGTATTGGCCTTATTTTGAAGACGCTTTGATAAAAAGAGACGATGATGGAGATCTGGAGGAAGATCCCTATGCAGCCGCGAATCTTCCTAAGTATAAGGTTTGGTATTATCAAAAGTTTTACTAGAATTCATAAACTTTCTGTGCTGGTGTTAAACTTTTCAATGAATACATACTTATACATCTCCCAACCTTACCTTATACTAATTATGTATCGTAAATTTGTGACTTTGTAAATCATTTCATACTTTTGCGAAACAATAAATTGTGGGTTTGTAGTTTAGCATGTAGTCTTGGGCTTCTTATCATCACTATCTTTTTTCTTGAACGTAGGCAAATTTTTAGCATCACGCTCAGTTTGTTGGCCACGTGACGAAGTTATTAAACAGTAATCTTAGAATATGTATAACTGATTCATAAAAAATTCCCAAAGAACTAATTTGATGAAATAAAATTTACATCCAGTTAATTTCGGATTCGTAAGAATTCTAAGCATAGAAAAATGGTTGTAACAACACCATACTCGAGTCGAAGTTTAAAATTCTATTTGTGAGAATTGACCCATCTCGAGCTCAGAGAGTGAAGATATCAAACATTTTCATAACTCATCGTAAATTAACTTTCCATACAATCTCGCTTGGTCTCCATGAATCAAGGAGTACTCTCGCTTCCACATATCATCTTAATGAACGGAATGGTTTCAGGACGGCAATCTGGGATAATTTGTTGAGAAACCCAAAAAATTAAAAATATTGGCCTCAGTGAATAGAAGTGAATCTTTTGATCAAGATTATCAAATTTATTCCTAAAATATTAGATGATAAGTATGAATTAAAATCGAAAGATACTTGGGAGATGGATTGAGAAATGTTTTGTGTCAGAAGAGTCTTCAGAGATTACGTTCCCAAATATGGTGTCATAGTAATTAGCAGAATATTTGTAAACATTTGTCGCAGGATTATTCATGATTAGTTTTGAGCCGATTTGACAAAATGAAGAAAGATTAGCTGCTTCCCCCATTCCATATTGAAAAAAGAACCCTGCATCAATTCGCGTTTGATGTTTTGGGTCCTTAACTCGTCCTGGATACCTAACTACATGCAGTTCTTGTTTCTTCTTTAGCTCTTTTTCGTCTACAAAATCTAGTCAGAAGTATCCTGTATCTTCACCCACAGCTCTATCTAATACAGGAAGAGCGTAGTCATCTTTTCTTCAATTTTATGTAGCCTTCAGGAATGAACATCTTTTTCACTTTTTTCACTTTTGCGGCTCTAAAGGGCATGCTTTTACCATCAATTCCTGGATAGAATTGAATATTTTCTGTTAGATAAGCGTCCCTGGTGCTGTGATCCCAAATATTGTGAGTAGCTGTGAGAACCAACTGGGAGCCTATCACAATCCCTGTGCCATAAGCAATAGCTTCATATTCGCATTGAACGCGGACCAATCCATGCACACTTTGTGGGTCATGCGTGTTCTTAGTTCATACAAAGATATAATATCTCAAATCCTTCGTTTTCTCTATGTTTTATTCCTTATGGATGATGTCTCCATATATATACTCTAGGTACTTCCGAGCCGGTCTCATACAGAGTGTTTTTTTGGGAGTTTCTGAGACGAAAAAAAATATGGATATGTGTGTAGAGGAACTGAGGCTGGTCTGGGATGCTGAAGAAGTCCGAGCAAATACTAAGTTCAAAATTGAAATTGCGTTTATATTCCTGTTAAATGGGCGTTTATAGCCGACTTAAAAGACATTTTTTGAGTGGCAACTATTTATCAGTCAATTCGATCAGGTGAGCTAACAAACGAAGCCTGCTAGAACCTGTTCTAGATACGAATTTTTAAATCCATTACAAAAGACAATTGGGTCCAGAAGTTTATGATGAAGTGCTTTCTTGATCAAATGGCCCAAAATACTGACTTTTATGATATCTTAGCATAACATTGCATGGAAAAACTTGAAATCTGGGGAAGTATCAGTCTTTGAGGCGAGATCTTGTCTTGTTCTTCTATGGAGAAAATACCTAATATACATTTCTAATTCTTTTTCTTGAATTGACTTATAACATCTGATTATGATTGTAAATTGCATGCTTAAATTTTTCTGAAAACTATCTATCTGAATATAGATAACACAAGTTAAAAGCAGAGAAAAGCATTTCGTTGGATCTTTACTTGAAATTTTTACACTACGTCAGACTGGTACACTTACCAAGTCCCAACCCGCGTGGTATTCAGTTGTTTTTCCTCTTCATATCTAAATATATAAAGAGAAATTAAAGGTCTCTTGAGCAGTCAGTGACCTTCTGCTGCTGTCATTCTGAGATAAGACAGACTTTATTGATATGAATTAACACCAAATTTTTCGTAAATGAACTCTCAGATCATATTTTTCAGGATTTTTTCACGAGTTTGTGCCTAGAACAAACTGTTAGTGACAGCTTTTATCATTGCAAATCACTACTAAGCTAACTAACGATCAAAAGGATCACTTTAGCACGCAATACGTATTCTAATTGGACGAGAAACTATTAGTTTTGATTTAAAAACTCGCCTTGGTCGATGGCGAAATATGAAAAAGAAAAAGGACCCAGACCAGCAATATCTTTACAGCTGGATCATTTAATTGACCACAGACATAATAGGGGCGAAAAATAGCCTTTCAGCGCAAAGGAGTACGTAATAGGTTTTTTGAGTATAATGTTGAAATCATCCACTCGAAATCCAATGCCATCACATAACATGCATGAGATCTCACATCAAAAGTAAGGCCCTCAAGGATTTTTCTAATTCGAGTTTGGGCTTTTAAAGACAGTTTTTCTGTACGATAGCGAAGCAAGTCGGTTCTCTAAGAAGTTCAGTGAATATAAATGCATTTCTCATTAGCAGCTCACATGGTTCAAGAGTTTCTCTCACAAATGTGAAACCTAGAACAAACTCTTATGGGCATTACGTTCTACAAGAATATTCTCGTAACTTCCATTCAAACCTTAATGTTTACACGATTTCCATTAAATTCAATCGTTCGAGAGTTTAGTAGTTTATGAGAAACAGAACCTAATATTCTTTATTCTAGTTTTTTAGGCCCAGAATTGAATCTCATCTATTCCATCCATCAAGATGTTCAATAATCATGAATTTAATTTTCAATATTACAGGTATAGCTGCGTGTATAACTCAAAGATGAATTATATTTTTTTCAGGGATTCACCAAAAGATTAAAATCTCTTCTGGTTGGCGCCACGATGCTTTGTTTTGATTCGAACTAGGGATTTTGCAATGAGTCAGCCATCAGTTGAACTTGTGATTACTAATTGGTTCCTTAACAAATCTGATTTTTAAACATAGTGGCTATTTTTCTAAGTATCAGTTAAAAGTCTAAACAATAATATTTTATTCCAACGGTCTAATATCACCAATATATCTATAGTATATTATCTATCCCAGTAAACAAATTCGTGAAGAAAACAAGATGTTTTCAGACCGCCTCTACAAACCCAAAAGAACAAATTCTGCCTGTGAAAGTATACTTGGCTATTAATAACAACTCTTACTTAAAATCATTTCACTTTTCAAGTTGACACCGCAGCATTCTATCAGGATAATTTTATCACCCCTCGAAGAAACCTGCACGACCGTAAACAAAGTGAACAGTTTAAGAATACAGATTCAACAATCGTAGCAAACCAGTTTTTAGATACTCTACTAAGTCCGCCAACAACAGCGCGTTCGAAAATTATTGGTATTCCTCCTAAATCTCTTGAACCGCTTAACTCCTCAATACAGAACCAACACCATTCAAACCAAAGTCAATCCCAAATGCTCCATTCAATGTCCTTAGGAACTATAGTCCTATTCGAGAATCAAAAAGATCTTTAACTCCAAAAATGCAAGAGGCTCCTGCTTCATCACGGCCGACTAGTCAAAAAGAGAACTCTAGAGCGAACAAACTATCTAATCAGCACCGAAGCTATGTGATTCTCCAGGTCCTCAGCGATATTAACTTAGATTCTCACAAGAAAATTGAACAAATCCAAGTAATCTACGCATCAAATACAGGGCTTGACACTCATTCCCTCTAGCAAAGCAAGAAGTATCAAAAGCGCATGGAATTCGTTAACGAACTTGCTCAGCGGAATAAATTGACGATGAACAAAAGCAAGCCAGAATTGAGTGTCAGAGAAATTGTCGATAATGTCTCCCTGCCGCTTAAGGTGGACGAAATCGAACGATCTCCACGCTTTGTTTGGGAGAAAGAAAGCCAAATCACAAACAATCCAGATAATGGCACACAGCGAGATAAAGTTGAAGAAGGACCAAGCCTTCCGTCTGAAAATCCGACAAAAGTGGTGAAAAAGGTCGTTAAAAAAGCTGTTAAGAAAGTAAAACAGGCAGATGAAACTGTAGCTATCAAAACAGAGGAAACTAAATCTAAGATTCCTTCTGAGGTTAGCTCTGAGGAAAACAAAATTGCGCCTGCTGTCAAAAAAGTCGTGAAAAAAGTAATCAAAAAATCATCAGAAGAAAAGCCTTCAGAGGTGGAGCCTTCCGAGTCTCTAAATAATAGTATGAAGAATGAATTAAATTCTCAGCCTTCCTCCGTCTCAGAATCAAAACCGAAGAAAGTCGTGAAAAAGTTAGTTAAAAAAGTCCTTCACACAACTGGCGACAAACCCGTAGAACCATCCAATGTCAAACAAGAGCTTCCTCTTGCTGACGAGAATCCACAAAAGAGCCCAGAAGGAGAAAGCAGAAAAGTTGCACCAGAACAAACCGCGCCATCAAAATCAGAAAGCAAAACTCAAGAGTCTACCCAACCGAAGGCTGTTTCTTCAAAATTTCAGCCGAAGAGCACTGAAGAAGGAAAGACTCAAAAAGAGGTGTCTCGTCCAGTCGTACCTGTATTGAAGAAGCAAGTGAGCTTCGGCGATGATCCTGCCAATTCTCAAAAGAGCGATCTAGCTAATAAAATTGACTCGCTCAGAGAAGAAGTGCATCAGATTTCAGACCGGCTAAAAGTCCTTGATGATAGAACTTTTCAGTATGATGAGAAAATTGAGAAACTGACTGATATGATACGCATCTTGACAAAGGAGAAGGAATCTCTACAATACGTAATGAAAAACGTGACTTCACATTATTTTATCATTATCTTCTTGCATTTCATAGAAAACAACTGAACAGAACTTCCGACTCCAAAGTTTAGAAGGACTGATAGAAAGTCTTGCCATGGAGCTGCGGACAGAAAGATTGCGGTACCAAGCAATGGAATCAGGAGCAAAACAAGTAAGTGACAATATCGAAAGTCGCATCCTCTCCAATCGCAGGTCCAATTCAATTCACGAACTCCATCAACAGCAACAGCTGGCAAATACGTAAATTTCCTATAATTCTAAAACCACTCAGTCTTATCCTGCTATTTACAGCTCACGCGGGACAAAATCCAAAGACTCATCCGTAATTGATATAAAAGCAGAGTCCTTGGGACCTTCAGCCCTTCCTGACTCCAAGAAATACCGTAGCGTAGAGAAAGAAAACAGCATGCGCGTTCAAGATTATAAAAATACAGTCAAGGTAAATATGAATTCAGCAAAATGGAAAAAATAACTCATTCAAAAATTAGGGAAGCAGCACTCAACCGCAGCAACAATTAAAATCCATTCTTAAAAAACGATAAAGAGGAGCTTTCCATTGGTGATAAATTTTTCAATCTGTTTATTAGTGTCAAAGCACTTTTCAATTCTCATTGTTTCTATAAAATGGATAAATATTGTTATGTATCTCGGTGAAAAAAACTAAATTTGTTCGCGCGATAAAATTTAAAATAAGCCATCATTCGCACACAGAATCTTTTTCATGGCCACTCAAAGCGCGTTGTTTCAACTCTACTTCCAGAAAGAAAAAGAGCTCCATAGCTTCGATGCTGGGAAAACCGGCCTTGCTCTGCTTGACATCGATAATTTGCTACACAGAAGCGGAGATTCGATATTCATCAATGCAGTCTTGCTGAAGGTTATGAATTTTTACAAGGACAGTCACTATTCCGTCAAAATCGAAGTTTACCGCGTAACTTCACCCTTCTCGAACCTCTATGACAACGCATTCGTAGTTTTTCGAACGAAATCAAAGCAAGATCAGAAATTTACTCAACAAGAAAGAATTCTTGGACATCCCCTCGCAGATACTCACTAGCAACGATCCTGACTCACGTACGGTGACGCTCAAACTACTTTTATTAGTGGTGGATTTATGCGCTGAGAGACTCGATATTATTCACAATGTAATCCTCATTTCTTTTTAAACGGTTAAAGGAACTCTTCAATTACCCCTTGTGGGAGTAGATACTAACGTTATTGGAGAACAGCAAGCATGAATATGAAAAGAGAAGCTGCTTTTGCTTGCTCACCAGGATCGCGGTTGATAAAGAAAAATACATTCCTAGTTTACTAAAAACAGTAATCTCTATCCCCATTGATTGAGGTCTCAGCCTTTTGTTAAATAGTTAGAGTACTATTTGACCTCGAATTTATGGATCTCGCCTGTGATGCTGAAAAGCTGGAACATGCTCATTCAATCAACTAGGCTTGAGCAAGAATCTCTGGTTCAGATACTCTCGTTAGGGATGCAGACATTAACTACTGGGACAGAAAAACTGAGCATTTCTGCAACGAAGAGCTTGGAGAATTTCGTGGCAAATACGATATTTAAGAGCCTGGCGCTCAGACAAATGACCTTCGTGCAAGTGGTAAAAAATCCTTTAGAGTGCCATAGAGCATATCGTCCTTATTCGAATAGTTTTCGATAGTTGAACAAGCAAGCCGAGTGGAGTCAGCGCCGAGCTCCGTTGCGAAATTCCTCTCAGAAATCAGCGTGAAACTGCTGGTTTTCCATGAGACTTCGCAGATAAATTTCTACCTAAAAGATCATAAATGCTTGCTGGACCTAGCTAATCTTGCTGAGAAGCGGTTGGGCACAGATAAGCTCGCTGATCAGACTCTGATAGCTAGCATCAGAACGAAATATAACCCAATGGCACGAGCGGATACTGAAATATCGAAATTCCTAAAGGAAATTCAACCAAATCAACTCTTTTATTATTATATTGCCCTTGTGAACCACCTTGACGATAGCATGGTGAAAGATGAATCAGCTGCTAATGTGATTACTGAGATTGAGGCTTTATCACCATCAGAATTGAATACTTTTTGTCGTCAGTTCAAGATTGAAATCGTGGACTTCTCGCAAAAAATAAGCGAGAAGATGAGGCGCAGAATAATTGATATTGGCTTTGAAAATTTGAAGAAATTTCAAAAAGCGAAAGTTTTTAATAAGGAAAGCTTCCAAAACGCAAAGAATCTCTTGCTCTTCCTTTCTGAAGCTATAGTAATAATCATTTTTCGCCTGACAGTTTTGCTTATGCCCGATCTAATAGGTTGGGTATGCCTGGACCTGCAAGACGGATGAACTGAGCAAATTGTACAAATACCATTTTGAAGATCTGCTCAATGAGAAGTTAATAAATGCAACGGTTCCTGTAGATTCAACCAAGCAGAAGATACAGGAAGTTGCCATCGATTTACTCAATACTATGGCACTATTAACAAAAGTAAGACTCCCAAAAAAAGTTTTAACTCCTCCCTCTTGCATTAGTCATTGTATCCCAATCATTCCGCAATTGAGGATTATCTCAGTGAAATTATCACTAAGCTCCTGAACAAATTTGGTGAAACGCTTGGGAAAAAAAACCTGTATGACTTGGTGAAAAAACTACTGATGGGACAATGTTATAAACCTGCTTTGCGAATACATGGATTCCTATCGAACTATTTGGAATCTGAGTTCTCGCTGCAGTGGTTTTCTTTTCTAGAAATGGTTGCGAAATATCCCATGCCAGGACCTGATTCAGACATCGATTTCACAGGTAATCTGTTATTATATATGTTGGTATCTAAACTCCTCCATAATTTATCTAATAGATCTGGTTCTGACAAGCTCGTATTTCGGTACGAATAGCTTTCAATATGCCTACCTCAAGGCGATTGCTGTAATTCAAGAAGGTATAAATGACCTGTGATTAAGAGCTTTGCAATACACTCCAATGTGCTTGATTTCATAGAGATAATACAACTAAAGGATCTGAACTTCACAAAGGAAAAGAGCTTTTCGATTCGTCTCCGAGGAATTCAAGCAGTCCAAGCGTAAGACGTTCCTAGCTAAGCTTAAACACACTTTACCTCTCTGTTTAGGCTGCTAGAACTAAGGGACAGATATGTCACGATGGACAACTATTCTAAGAGGACGATAACTGTGCTGGGGATATTTTACACTTCTCTGTTCATAATCTATGACAATTTCACCCTGCAGAACGATTTCTCTATCTATGAGAACGACGTGCAGTCTCTTAGGGCGGTATATTTAACTCTTTCCCTCTCTACAACCTAAACTTGCATAAACCTTCATAGGAATATCAAAAGAATTTCCAAAAGTTCCAGTTTACAGACGGCGAAAGACCTTTATGGATCCTCATGAGCCAGTTCTTTGAGAATTTTTTCATTAGAATCAATGAAGCCCAGCTTGAATACGTAAAAACTATCCAAGGTGTCCTCCTCGAAGAGCTCTTCAGAATGCGGATTCTCACTCTACCTCGCTTCTTCTTCAAGTTTAACGAGCAAATTTCGCTCTCGCTGGCAGTTAACAATGCAGGCGATTCGTTCACAAACCTGAAAATTACTCCTGCTACTATGGTAGTTTGCTCATCAATAAACTCAAGCTAATTTCATTGATGTTCTTTCGTTAGAGAGTGGATTCTTCGAAAGGGTTTATACTCGAGCTGAAGATACAGCTGTCGAATGTCCTGAAGGCCAGAAAGAAAAATATGCAACTGCAGATCGTTTTGAACATCGTGCTTTATTACCATCCAAGCGGCGAGTTACTTGATCCTAATAAAAGAGAAATATGGTCTTCTGAAAGAGCGATTACAAATCTCGCGGACAGGACAAGCATAGCAGGGTTCCTATTGAAGTTCCCTTCCATTGGAGTAAATTTTAAAATTGATAACCTTGGATGATTGATTGTGGAATAGATATTTTCGATTGAAGCGACCGGAGTCATAAAGAATGAATTTTATATGGGGTTAGCCAAAGATTCTCTCAAGTTACAGGTTCACGCTGTTTAATGAGGTTAGATGAGGTGACTACAGCAGTTCAAGTGTCTATAGGATTGTGAGAAAATTGTATATTCTAGTTTTATTATTTGAGTATACAAAAAAATATTCAGAGAAATGAGAAAATTACTGTTTAGTATCGCAAAAAATAATTAAACTCTCCTCACTAAAATGCACAGAAGTATTATTTAAAGCTCGATATAAATTAATTGGAGGAGGTTACAATTTTCAATAGCATGAGGTATCCTACTTTTGATTTCATATTTGTTTGCTTTTTTAGTTGTAGAACGCTGCTGTCTGTGTCTGAGACCCACTTTGTAAGTGAGATTCTAACTACAAAATAGCTCAATTATTTAAAAAAGTGAAGATAAAACAAAAAAATTAAAAAATGTTACTATTATCTTTGCTCGATTTATGACTACTCGAATTGAGCCGTAGCTTCCAGTTTCTGCTTTTTTATTGTTAAATCCTCATTTGGTAAAGATTAGATAGGTAGGCGTTGATTTGTAAAATCAAATCCCCTAACATAAGTTCTTTTTTTTTCTCTCTCTCCAACTCAAGGCTTAACTTGAGCCAAGGCTGTATGAATAAGATTTTTTTAATAGGCCACTCATGGCCGTGTTTTATCTCTCAGAATTGTGAAGTTTCCCTTGATCGCCTTCGAGCTAAGCTGCTATATACTATAAACTCTCTTTAACTACCTCTATCAGAGCAAAATCTGGAAAAAATTAAGTGTGATTCAAAGAACCTCGAATTAAAAATCACAAAGCTACAAATTTTTTTTAAATAATTCAGCTCTCACAGCCGTCAATGGAATCTCCTATCAATCTTCTCAAAACCGCGGTAATCCTCTGACCAATCATCAACGAAAACGCTTACTCGTCGTGTTCTTGCTATTATCTTAGGTCACAGAGCAAGACGAAGACATCAGACTCAAAAAAGTCTGCAAATCACTAAAAATGATCTCAGAGCTCTTGCCTTTCCCAAAGAGAAATGCAGTTCTCCTCAATGATGACGACATATTTAAATTTCTTCTTTTGGTCAACCCTATTGTGCCTTCAACCGTAATATAGCTTCCTTTCTTTGCCATTCATGTCAATCACTCATACATTCCAGGTTGATTTGATTATAGCTACTTTGTTCGAGGTGTTCAAAACGAATCCTGGCCTCTGGAAATGCATTTTGAAGGGACTTGAGTCTGTGGGTGGCATGGAAGAAAAAAACATCCAGAGACACGCTACTCTGAAACTTCATTCAACCAATATGGTCAAAAGCATTCAATATCTAGCCGATAACAACATCGGGGTTAAGCCCGTGAGTACCACCAGAGTTTCTATGGAAGAGACTATCCGCCTTGATTACCCTAAAGCAATTATGCTGAGCTTAGTGCAGATTAAATTGAAAGCGCTTGATTGCTTAGAGACGCTCCTGAAACTCTATCCAAAGGTAACTTTGCTTCATTATTAAAGAGAGAGCATCTGATTCCTTTTTCAAGGCGACGAAGAAAGATCAATTAGATCCCTACCTTGAGAAAGTACCGGCGGTTATCAGGAGATATATCGAAGTATCCGAGTCCGAGAAAGTGATCAACAAAGCTTCCCTTGTGCTGCAACTGCTTCAAAAAATATCCCCAAATCCTTCGAACCCTGACCTCGATATGCAAGAGCGTAAGAGACATTAATGTTACTGTTTGCATCATTGATATGTTGATACTAGTCATTAATGCAAAACTTGGACTTCCGCCCCCAGACAAAAAGGGAAGGAGCAGCAGCAAGAAAATTCCAACAGAAGCAAAGCTGAGAAAATCTAGATCATCAAAACGCTCTGACGATGAGAACGAATCGTCGGATGGGTCAGTCTACAAGGCGAATCCAGAGGACTTTGAAAGTGAAGAAGAAGACGAGGATGATGATAACAGCAATCATGAAAGCGAAGAGCTCGATCCAGAGGCGGAGGAAAGGGAGAGGCTGTTGACATCATTCCAAACTTTCCTGTGTAAAGGTTCGCCAGATCTCCTTCTTCAAGCCACTAATTGAATATTTTCCAGAGGAAACTCCCGCGTTCTCAAAGGACGAGTTCATGGCAGAAGCAATGAAATCATCGGTGAATTACGAGGCGTTACTTGCGCTGATGCTCGACCCGCAAATCCAAATCATCATTCCTCAAGTAAATCAATTAGAAGGCCTTACCTTTAATTTTTTTTTACAAAATTAGTGGGGGAAAACGTTTCCGACCCTACTGCGAGGGCAAGGCCGAAAAGGAACTCTTTCTTACAATATAACCGTGCAACCGAAAAAGAAAGCCAAGTTCAAAGATCACCTTAACCTCGTGATCTACCAGATCAGAAGCTACAAGGTTCTGCAATGCTTGAGCGATGAGAAGAACTACCGCCATTTGATTTCTGTTAACTCTAAAATTCTCGAGAATTATTGTAAGAATATCAAATTTAAGAAGGTATCTGAACTATTTTTTGACGTCGCTTAGATAACATGATCTACATCTCACTCGCCCGAGACGAAGTCGCATGCAACATGAACCACCTTGCAAAGCTAACGCTTTACTATCTGCAAAAAGAAGAAGACATCAGCTGCAATTTCATCCTTCATTTGAATCTGGTGTTTCGATTCTTATATACGCTGGAATTCCAATACGTTCAGCTATTTTTCTTCACAATTCTGCAATTTTCTGAGAAACAGCAGATAAAAGCCAAAAACGCTGATAATTTTTACCGATATTGCAGATACTCCGAGTTTTTTGTGGATTTATCAAAAGCGATATTAGACGGCGAGGAAGCGCTTGATATGAAAAAAGCCGATGTGACCTACAAACCTGGACGCATAAAGGACATCATCCAACTGAAAGCTGATGCCACAATGCCAGAAGGAAGCCTTGACACGACCTCCCGTAAGACAAAGATACCTCCACTACCCGAAGAAGGCAGTGGCGTTGATGTAGACGTTGATAATTGCAAAGACCTCCTATTGAAAAACAAGCCGAAATACCCAAAAAGATTGGCACTATCCAGTCTGCCTTACCTCCCAGTTCATAGTCTGAACTCGATAAACAAGATCGAAGACGCTAGCGATGATATGGCATTGCTCTCGAAGTATGAAAAATTGAAAAAATTCCCTTCGATTCGAGAAAAATGGGAGCGACTTTACCAGAGGGTAAAGAGTGATGAACCGTCGATTATTGTCTCAGTTGATGAAGAGAAAAAAAGAAAGCAATCAGTAACGACTCAGGAGCCTGCGCCTCGAAAGCCTTCGCGAATCCTTGGAGGTCCAGGAAACACACTGGGAAATCTGCTGGGAGCGAGAGATAAGAGAGATTCAGGGATAAGTAGTCATAGGACACAGACGAACAATACTAATAAAACGACATTGGGAGCTAGCGAGTTGCCGAAACTACCTGCGATTCGAAGCCCTGTTCTCAGAAAGGACTCATTGCAGACGAGCATCCAATCAACTGACCTACCAAGCTCCAAGATACCCTCTAAAAGCACTCATTATTCAATGCGATCCCATCCATCCACTCCTTTCATCCTGGATGAAGCCTTAGAATCTTCCGCATTGAATATGCTAGGCAATCTCTACCCGCTCTCCGTGAAAGCTTACGTCCAAAGCGATTTGGACAAAGAGGCGAAAAAACCTGCCTACCAACCGAACCTCGTGAAAGAAAATGATGAATATGCATTGATTCTGGCTGAGGCTGTTCATATTATGGTGAGACAAGCGATAGAGAACGAGCAGCAAGCTGAATTCAGAGAAAAATTGGGTTTAAAAGTGAAAGACTATTCGAAGTTTTGGCCTGCGCTATTCGAACCTTTGAAGTCAAAGTTCTTTGACCTTATATTCAAAGTAATAGATCATTGTACCGCCCTATTACACTAAATATTTTGATATAATAGAACTATTTGTTTAAAATACGAGTGCATAATCTGAAGGAGCTGAACAGCGGGTTCGAGTGCGGAGAAATCGTCAATTTGATCCTCGGGAACTGGTAAATGTTACCTTTGAATGGGATGATAAAGGAATGTTTCCGAAAATTATTAGTTTATCAAATCAACCTATCAAGAATTACTTGCCCAACATCATTGAGATCTCCCGCAAATATTTCCCATTCCTTGTCAAACAGATCATTCATAGCCATGCCTGGGTACACAAGAAGGACATAAAGGTTTATTTACAGACCCATGTGGTAATCGCAGTTCTTCTCTAGCAATTCCACTAACACTGCTCCAAAAAGGTTCATGAACCCATTGGACCAGCTAGGATTATGCTTGTGAAAACTCTTAACCTCATCCTTAAAATCGATAAGAAAAGAGACTCGTTACTACACGAAGAAATCAATGACACGCTGTCTCACACTCTAATTTTATGGCTTTTTACGTACAGGTATGATACAGAAACTCAGTCATGCATGATAAATAATTTTCCGAAACACAGGACGAATAATCTCTATCAGAATGAGTTTTACAGCTTCGTTGAACTGAGCTTCAGACTGCTGGGAGAAAAGCACGCTTTGGACGTGCTCTTGAAGCTCGAATTATTGTCAAAGATGCATAATTTGCTCGGAGACATCTACCAAAATGGAGTCAAAGTTGTCAGCGCTCAGACGGAATCGTTAATCTGCTGCTTTAAGAGAATCATCAGATTCGTCAGCACGCTGATGGTAGAAAATAAAATTTTAATAGGAAATTTACGGACTCTTTTTGATAATAGGAAGAGAAGAATTATGAAAATCTCAAGAATCAGTTAAGAGCGAGCGTAAGCTGGAGTGAGCTCCAGGCTCAACTTGATCCAAAGCCAACAAGTTCGAAAAGATCGACTAATAAATTTGATGATATAAGCGTCATTGCAAGTTCGAGTCTTTTAAAACAGGAACAGCCGAGTTCATTAGGATTGACTTCTACCTCTGCTAAGCAGATTCGCACTACATCGCCACAAAAGATAAAGGAAAGCAATAGTGCTATAATCCTTCCAAAGCTTAATACGCCTCGAGTAAGTCACCCGAAATTGGATGTTCCGAAAAATCAGGAGTTGCTCCCAGTCGCAAAGAATGGTATTAAGAGCCAGAAGCAGGGTGAATTAAAATCGTTGATGATTACGCCGGGAGCGTCTGGCGACCTTCAAAAGAAAATGAATGTTCGCTCCAAACCAAATCTGAAGATTCCAGCCGATCAATTTTAAATTTTTTTAGACATCTAAAATATCATTTTTTTTTTTGAACCTTAGAGTGGAAAAAAGTGCTAATATTTATATATTAACTCAACCATCCTAACAAATCCATCCTTTCAAATATCAACTTTGAAGGTAAGAAAAATAGTGTAGATGGTTCACGATCACGATTAATTGGATCTAATAATTGTGCGCCATAAAACACCAAATATGCCTTCTCTTCATGGTTCATATATATATGATTCATATGTAAATATCATGTAGCTTTGAATAATTCGAATTACATTCCAATGCAAAATTGATTGCGTTTTAATCAAGCACTTTACAGAGTTTTCTTTGTTGCGCAACTCTAGGAGACTGTGAAAGTCATTATCCTAAGAGAAAGTTTCATTTAACACTCGAAAATTAGCAATAATTTATTTCGGTCAGCTGTTACTGTATCATTTAATCTCATCTGATGGAAATCTGATCATACTATGAATGGAAGTTTGACTACATTTTTTTTTTACCTACTTCATGGAAGTTTTAAGGTGGAATGTCTGGTCTCCTTCATAGAGTATTGTATTATTCTTGATAAACTATGAGTGCGAGAAGGAAAAAAGAGAGATCCCTATCATTGTTGAGAGAATTAAGAATCGCAAATGTACACAATTCTGATCACTAGAGCTCAGAATATCTGTGCTGTAAGCAATACTTGATGAAATAGGTTACGCCTTGAAGACCGAACCTCTCATCTTGATATTTCTGAAAATTGGACTCAAAGATAGTGTTATTTCGGATCAAATATCTGGGTCAGAATTTAGCAGAACAACAGCAGTAAAGGTGCTGACTCACAATCAACTCCCGACACATCAACACTACTCTGCTACTCTGGTTTAAATGTGTTCAAATCTCATCGATTTCTTAACAATTTTCTAACAACCATGCTTCCAAAGATCTGGGTGCCAAAAAAACGCGGCTTCACTCTTGGTTTTTCAAATCAGCCTGCCCAAACTATAACACGTTCCCTTGTCTTACTGGGTAGCAGAGATCTCTTTATAGCTTTCTCAAACGGCACTTGGCTTCTTTATTCCATGGAGAACGACAAAATCATCAGACAAGGTGAGGTAGAACACGTTGTCTGGCATGAAGACCTAGTACTCAAGTCCCCCTGCGCTATCGGCCAGGATCAGATCCTTTACATGAATTTCAGCACCCATCAACTCGAGTGCTTGGATCCTTACACAGGAGAGCTCGATGCCGAGTGGACAAGAAAAATCCTCAAAGAAGGGAGATCTTCGAGCCTTGAAAAAAAATCTACAAATACAGGCTTCACCGGTTATGACGTTCGTAGGTTTCACCATGCAACAATAGAAGTGCTAAATACGTCGAAACTGGTGGGAATCATCGAGCTAGCGGAGTACCAGACTCCATATGACCTTCGCACGAGTCAAAACTATCTGTTTACAGTCTATTCTAGAAATAGCAAAAGGCCAATGGCGTCCATTACGTTGCCATGGACAGAGAAAAATATATCCCTGAGTAAAGGAAACGAGGAGGATGTTTTCATCTTTTGGAGTTCAACTCATCTCTTTTCAACGAATTTTCATATATTTAGCACGAAGCAAAAGCAGCGAGGCATTATCAAGATCTCCTTTGAGAATGAGGACACTTTTTTCAGGCCTATTCTTTATGGGTGTTTTCCTTGGCAACAAAACGAAATCATTCTATTTGGGCAAGCAGACACAGATAGCTTCCCTTTCAAGTACAGATATAATCTCAAAACACAACAATTTCAAGTTCCCATTGGATTTTCTCATCGTGACGAAGATGAACGGCTGGTGTTGGAAGAGGTATTATCGATAGATTCAACGAAGAAAAATGTCTTGCTGACGGAGATAGTTGGCTCAAGTTCACGGAATATTGTATTATTTAACGATAGAGAAGGGCGAGCTGACGCGATCTATAGTTTCTCGATTGAAAGTAGCTATATTGGAGATGCGAAGAGTGGGATGATCATGGAGTATGAGCGAAATCTTTGCGAAGTAGCAGAAGAGCATTTAAATAAGGAGTCTTCAAATCATAAGATTCAAACGGAAATAACGATAAGTCGTGCGGTTACACTTGAAATTTTTCTGTTGTACATGCTGAAGAATGCGAAGACCTCCCAAGGTGAATCATTTCTTCAGTTTTATGGGAACGTGTATTTGGCAAAGAGCATCGCTGAAATGTTAAGGAAGTACTAAGTGAATTGCTTGAAATTTGATATTATTTTGAAGTTTTACAGAGGCTTTGTTGCTTTTATAAATTTTTGATTTAATCTAAAGAGTAATCTCACTAACCTTGAATATTTGGCTTAATATATAAATACTTAGCTTGACTTGGCGTCGGAAAGAGTGTATCGCAACAAAGTTATTAGAGAGAATTTGGAATTTGCAGTAATCTAATCTCTATACTCCCGAATTTGTATTACAAACGTTAATTGATATTATTATGTAGAGTATTTATCTTATCCGATGGCAAATTGATTCTATACTCCCTGTTTTTTTGTCGGCTAGTGTTAATTGATCAATCGAATTATTGCTTTCCAGCATTGAACTGGAAATTTGATTTTGATAATGAGGATTATCACACAAGTAGTTCATTTCCCAATACTTTGCATTTAATTTAATCCTTAGATTCAATAATATAGGCTAATGATTTTGCCAATCTTGCTTTGAAGTGGATACTACCGATACAATACAAATCAGTCCTTTGAGTTTTTATTTGAAATATACATTACCTTTGCTAATTTCCTCTTTGTCACTCATTTGGGATACCATTTACTTCTGTGCAATTGTCAACTCTCAAGTTCAAGGTGGTTATTTTATTGATGTTTTCAATAAATTAAAGAAAATTAATTATTATTTGATATAAGCAGATAATTCATTAAAAGTCTGTGAAGGACACATTGCCATACTAATTTAAAATTATTTATCAGAAGTAGTTTAAAGACTAACTGAAAATAAATGAAAGTAGATAAAATTCCAACTTCCTAAGATCAGGAGAGGGAAAATGCTCTCTTTACCCTCTACATCAATAATTCTCCTCAACAAAAGCTTTCACTTTCTATTGAAAAGTGTTTCCACTGAGTAATTTTACTTCACCCAAGTAGAAATATTAGTATTTCTGAGTATGAAAGAGTTTATGATGGACAAAGTCTGCAATTATCTGTTCTTAACAATTAAAATGGTGATGAAGATGGCACCTAATCCAACAACTTCACCTATTAATACTCATTAAATCTTATTCGATAATAATATTTCAAGTTTATTAATCAGGATAAATACTCTTATTCATCTATACAGCATATTTTGCTTTGCAAAATCATTAGTATGTACGGGTGGTTAAATCCATCGCATGAAATTCATGGCATTGGAAAAAAAATGTTAATAGCCAGAATTTTTATATGGACATTTCTTCTCCTCATAATTCCTCCTGCTTTGTCCCTTCCTGCTCAGATTGATTAACCTGAGGATGGCTCAACTGAGATTGGTTGGCCAAAGTTTGAACCTGACCATTAGACTGCGTTTCTTCTGGAAGAGTTTCCGCAAAGACTTCGAAAGCCTCTTTCAAATTTTCAGATGCTCTTCTTCGCTCTCCATCTGTCGCGTCTTGAAAACTTTCTTCAAACTTAATTTGAGGGCTGAGATCTTTTGAAAGGGTATGAGATTCATCAGCGTCCAGTCTGTTTTCTTTCTCTATCAAGCCTATCGCAGAAATTTGCTTCTCTTTTCCTGCCAATAAGGACCTGCTTGCTTGAGAGAAATGCGAAGGAGAATAAATTCCTTCGATCTTCCTTTTACGAGTTTCGTTCCCATGGCGACGAGATTGATCCTTTATGTCCTCCGAGTCGCTCAGTATGTCTTGGCTTCTTATATCAAGTCGCGAGAAAACCCCTGGATTGCTGAATAAACCTGCTTCTGGGTCCCCTGAAGCCAATGAGAGATTATGCGAGTCTCCTATACTCTCCACTCGAACACTGTGGTGAAAGTCCTGCTGTCCTTTTGGACTGAGTTCTTGTGAAAGTGAGATCTTCCTGTGCTCATTCTGTGAGTTGGGTTCATGGCGGAGACTGGCATTTTCTTTCTCTTCTTCTATTATTTCAGGTTCAGGGTTTAGTAATTTCTCCATTCTTCTGAACGCCTCATCAGCATTTACTAAGGATTCAAGTTTTTTCTCTCGTCGTCGAATAACGTGTCCACCTGCCTCTGCCTCAAGATCGACGGTTAAACTCTGAGGAAGATTATCAAAATTCTGATTCGGAGCTAATTTAGAATTGCTCTCTTTTCCCATCCCGGTGTCTGCCATGGGGGTAAAATCTGCTTGAATGAAGCTAGGATTCCCATTAAGATCGCCAGCTTCAGCTATTCCTTGCATCTCTTCGAACAGATTTTCCGATTGGAGCTTATCCTCGTTATTTGTCGAGACTTTTTTCGAACTATCAGGCTTTTCAACAGAAATGTCATTCTTGAGGCTTCCCTCAGGGTTGGCTTCTGGGTCCATCTCAATCTGTTTGATGGGAATTGCTTCTTCTGGGACCACGATTGCTTTACTTTTGCTGGTTCCGGCGATTTTATGGAAGATTTTTCCAACAAACTTCAACTTTCCAAGGAATTCGATATTTGCGCGGATTATTACTCTGATCCAGTGCCCGAAAAAGACGACATTGATGGCTACAATAGCGAAGAAGAAAACCCAATTTACTGCGGAAGGGAGCGAGCCTACCAATTGGCAATGAGTGATTCAATTATCAAGTAGTGAGTGATACCAGAGGTGAAATAGACTCCACAATAGAGGGTTATAGTTGCACTAACAAGCGCTTTGGTTTCCATGGAATTGAGGGCACGATCTGAATAAGGCTGACCCCATATATGAGCCAGCAAGCTTACGAAACTAACTCCCAACACTGAAAGTGCCTGATACAGGAGTTCAGATCTCAGTAAGGCTAAAAAGGCGATTTTACCTGGAGTTGGACGCCGTAGGCGACCATGAAAACTGAGATGAAGATCATAAAGAGCTTTCTGTACAATACAACGAACTCCCTACATAGACAATGCAAAAAAGTGTGATGAGGGGAGAGATAAACTGCTGATTACCAATAGTAGCGAACGCGCGAGTACCCGTCATACAAAAAGCCGTATTTCTTCTGAAATTCAGGATTGGTGAGGTCATTTTGGTTCTTTCTCAGTAGCCAAAAGGCAAAAACGGGAATTCCAAGGCCTATTGGTAGCAATCAATAATATCATCAGTTCAAAGCATTTGAAAAAAAAATCTAAATCACCCCAGAAGATCAGCGACGGCAAGGCCACCATGAAAACCCACTTAAGATGAGTACTCTGCCAACATTGTATCTCAAGGTCGTTCTCGAGATAATACTCATAGGTATCAGTGTCTCTCAAATTTTTACACCTAAATAATTGATTTCTCAGCCACTATTCGACCTCATCAAAGACTACCTGAACCCAAGGATCGACGTCTGTAATATGGTCGTGTAGAGCGTGAAAATGAGAATAACGATTGAAGTCACGACCTTCATCCGCAGCGAACTCTTATGCTTGCAAATCTTCTTCCAGTGTCGTTTTAAGTAAATCATTGCCCATACCATTGTACACACCAACGCTATCATAATCGGGCTCAAAGCAATAACGATCAACTTCGCAAAGAACGGCGACATCGAGTCTCCGATGCCAGCTTGGATGATGCAATCCATCGAAAAGATCTGCGAGGAGCTCGATGACACTGTATCCTGCACAGAGAAAAACTGCTCAATCTGATCCGGCCAATCAAAGTTAAAGCTTGCTACAATCGACACAAGCTGCAAATAATTCATCAAAATTCTGATCAGCACAGTGGTCATTGTCTTATCGTTTGTACCGGCCGCGATCTTCTCGTTGGATTTTAGGGCATTTCGGATTGTGTAGATCAGGAATATACCAGCGCCGATGATCATAAGCACTAACAGCACCCAATACGACGCGTTATTTGAGCACTTGACACAGTATTTGGATTGCGATTTCGCCCAGCCAGAAATACAAGAAGCACATAGGTTGCCCCAGTACCCTTTTTCGCACCATCCGGTGAGACAATACGTCGAATTATATGATTCTTTGCAGTAATACTCATCCTCTGTGATATTCGGGACGGTGGTGAGCATCCGGCGAGTCGATGAGGTTGAATTGGTAGAATTGCTGGTATTATCCGGATTGTATTTTCCTAAGCAAGCCGCGGTGTTTACACACTCGATAGCCGCTCCAGCCCAGCCATCTAGTCTGGAGTATCCAGCAATCGGCGCTACTCTATCTCCACCATCACATTCTAAGGTCTCGTTGCATTGGTAGCAATACCCTTTGAAAGAAGGGTCAACTGTGTAGTAGCCAGCGGGACAGGCGCTGCACATGGTTCCGTCAGTACTAAATCGCTCTCCTCGAGAGCAGTTTCTAAAGTATGGGTAAAAGACGAGGTATGGGTCGAAATAGAATGAGGATGCTCGGAAAGGGCGGCTCGTGTAAGTAGTATTCATGTAAAGAAGCGAGCTTGACGTCACGCTGGCCTTGGCATAAGAAGCGGGGTAGTACACCGCCAAGAAGTCGTAGAAGATATAATAGCCGTTAATAGCTTGGATAGAAGAGCCCTGTGAGATTGAGAGGGAGTATGACGTCATTGAGGTCATTGAGACTGTTAAGATACTGAGGGAAAGAACATGTTATTAGTGACACCTATTATTATAAGACAAATTTGTTACCTTGTGTTATCTGAATGGACTTGCTGGTCGAATTCATCATACAGTCCGATAACTATCGGCGGAAGCGCGTCTTCTCCTGATTCACCGCTCACTAGGTTCGAAACGTTAACGGATCCCTGTGTAGCCTCATACAAACGCCGTCGAGACGATGAATAAGCTGCGGAATAAATAGATTTGCTAGGGTCTTCTATAATCTTCAATTTGATAGGATAGCAGGCTTTATCGGGACCGTAAGGCGCCGAATTGTCGCTGTACGTGATGCCGTTGTCAGTAAACGCGGCTTTTGTGAATGTTATCGCTCCGCCTTCGTATCTCGCAGAGTTATTCGTCATCGTCGTTGACGAAATTGTCAGATCACAATTTGTATTCGGGCAATCCCAGTAAATACCTCCTCCCGAAAAATCCGCATAGTTATTTTGAATCGTGTTGCCTGACAGTGCCGCTTTGATGTAACTGTTGGAATTAGCATGCAGATAGATTGCAGAGCCATTCAGCGCCCAGTTGCTATCGAAAGTGCTGCCTGTAATCTTTACAACGACGTTTGAAGAGTAATAAGAAGACGAGTAACTAATGCTGACGGCTCCGTACCCAACACCGGGGGAATAAAGATTTTTGAAATTTGAATTGGTTATCGTGGCAGATTCACACAACGCGCAGATGACACCGTGCTGATCTGAGGCCGAGCCCGACGTAGTACCGTCGAACGTTGAATCGCTGATTTCAAGCGTTGAGCTGGTTATATACACGCTCGCTCCTGAAAGCACTCCTGTAAAAGTAGATGAAATGATGTATAAGGCTTCACCCTCAGAGTAAATATCACTGGCAATATTACCCTTGTTTCCCTTAAAAGTACATGAAGTTATTGTCATCGGAGACTTGGAATAGACCGCAGAGCTCGTTGAAGACTCGTAAATGCAACCTTGAAACGTTGAGCTCGTGATATTCAGAAAATATCGGTTGGAATCTGAGGAAATTGCTGAAACCGAAGCTTGCCCATTAGTGAAGGTACATGAAGTGATTTGTACTGGTGAATCGAAAACGGTCAAGAAGCTGTACTGAGCAGCGGTCGCAACCGATTCAGTGAAGGTACAGCTAGTTAAGGTAGCGGTGGATTGAGCCTTAGTTACTGAGAGGAGGTTTGTGCCTAGAGTCGCTTGATTTCCAGAGAAAGTGCAGCTCGTGAAGAATAAACTCGAAGGAATGTCGGCTGATATAGCGCCTGAACCGGAAGAGGCGACGTTATTACTGAAGGTTGAGTAGCTGATTGTCATTACGGCGAGCTTCGTTGAGAAAACAGACTGAGCCAGTGCTTTATTGTTGCTGAAAGTAGAGGCGTTGATAAAGAGGGTCGAACTATTGACATCCATGATTGGGGAATAATCAGCCTTGTTATTGGTGAATGTAGAGGAAAGAATGCTTAGCATGGTAACAGAACTTGCATAAATCAATCCGCCAGTGCAATTGGTGAGCTGACACTCGTTGTCTGTGAAGGTGGAGTCGGAAATAGTGGTGGTACCTGATTGAACGCTAACCAAAAGCGCAAAACCCTGCTTATTCCCACTAAAAGTAACTTCGTTAAAAATGGCCTGACCGCCTGACTGGTAGATAAAGAGCGGAAACGTCAAAGAGCTGAATGAGTCTCCAGTGAAGGTGACAGTTGCAGTGTCCAATAGAATAATGCAGGGAAGGTTATTGCTGGAAGAAGGTTCGCTTGAAATCAGGCTCGCTGTTTCGTAATAGGAAGTATACTGCGTTGACTGGTTAAATCCCAGATTTTGGAACGTGTTGGAGGTAAACGCGATTTGGACAGCGCTTCCGCTGATTTTCCCCCACCCGAAGTTATCGGTGACAGTTGAGTTAAGGTAACTGAAGATATTATTTTGGAAATATATCTGAGATACTCCTGATAGCGCGTTCTCAGACGCATCGATATAAAAGGCCGGAGACTCCGTTACAAATTCTGTGAACGTATTTTGCTTGAAGACAATAGTCGCGCTCTTGTAGAACCTCACTGCGTTGTAATTTCCTGCGACAGTAACTCGCTGAATCGAGTTGTCATACACATATACTCGTGGTGAGGCCATAGTCATCTAATAATATTTATGATTAGCGGATCAACCTTAAAAAGACAATAATTTACGTTTCCACCATTTCCGGCTCCGAAAAAAAGCACAGGCCCTGTGATATCTGAAAAAATATTGCTCGCGAGAGTGAACTTTGAAGATACGACGCTATCCCAAGCATTCTCGGGGTCGCAGATCAATGCAATAGCAATTGGAGACTCCTGGGTTGGTTTCGTCGGTGTGAGCGAAGACGGTATCAATGTCGACACTGTAATACTCTCAAAGCTATTTCCCGTGAAATTTGCTGTCCCATAGAAAGGATTCAAGAGACACTGACCAGTGTAATCGCTGATATTGTAGAACGTCGAGCTGCTGATCTCGAACTGCAGGAGGTTCGCATTCGAAAGCGTTTGGTAGAATTTATTCGTATCCGCAAAGTTTAAAATAAACGAAAACTGTCGATATTCCGACTGCCACCACGAGTTCAACGTCTTCAAGTAAGTGGATACCGAATAAACGTTAGATGTGTCCGTTGAGTCAACGGTATACGTGAACGACAGAGCAATATTGCTGAATATCGTATTTTTCGCATTGATCCCGAAAATCAGGTCATAAGCTGTGTAATCATTAAATAACGAGGGCGTATACATGCTCAAGAAGGAGGAGTAATAACTCAACGAGATCAGCGGGAAGATGTTATAGTTAAAAACTCCATTCACTGGGTCCTCTGTGGCAAGATTCCAACCATAATAATCCGTGATTTTCGAGTCGGTAATCGAGATATTTCGAGCGAGCATTTCGTAGAAGGTGATCGCACCACCAAATTGTAGGTCGTCTTGGAACCGCGCGACATTATTGGAGAAATCACAGTTTGAAATGCTGACGAAAGCCCCGTTTTTAAAATGAACTGGACTCGATTCTCCCATCATCTTGCGGCCATTGAGCGTTTGGCTGTAGAATCTAGCGGAACTTATCAGCTTGTAATAAGCGTTTGCCTGGAAGTTTGGAGACGTGATGTCGATGTATTTTCCATAAGGAACGCCGTTGTCGCTAAAAGTGCAGTCGGTGATTTGAACGTCATGGAAGCCCTGGATATACAGCGCGTTTGAAATCAATGCGGCATTATTAGTGAACGTGTTAGATTTGATGAGAAGTTTATTTGGGTCTAATATTGCTGAGAGCGTCGTTCCGTTGCTTAGAGCCAAATTATTCAGGGTTGAGATCGAAGACTTATCCGAAACTCTTTTCATGTATTGGGAAAACTTGGTGAGGTAAGGAGTTGATCCAGAAGTCATCGTTTGTCCTGAGTCTTCCACAATGGAAAAGGTCGTTGAGTAATATTCGCTAAACTTGGTAAAGGATCCGGAATAACCGCTTCGAAGTGGAGAACCTTCGCAGCTTAATATCACGTTTCCGAGGGTATTCACACAGCCTAAGTTATTTGAGAAGGTATTACCTTTCAATACCACTCCTGATATTCAAGTTAGGGACATCAACTTAATTCAAAAGATTCTTACCCGTACATCCCATCAACGTCACATCCTCAGCCACTTTCGTTATAATTATCGAGCTGCCCATTACTTTCGCGAAATTGTTCGTAAACATATTATTAATAATCGCTATCCCTTTCGAACCTAGTTTATACAGCGCACAATTATACTCACTGATATATAACCAGTAATAATTACTTGACGTTTCAAAGCCATTGAGATACAAAGCCGTTCCAGTCAATCCCACATTAGAGTCAAACGTGCAATCTGAAATCGTAAGACCTCCAGTCATGTTTCTGAGATGCAGCACCGAGGATGTCGCGGAAATAGGCCATTCTAAATATCTCCGGAGATGCTTATCGAGGTGATGCTTGTATGACGATCGGAAATGAATTGGATATGTAGTATTATACGCCAAGGCGAGTCTTGCAGGATCCGTAGGTGGGTTAACTTCGTTCACCTGTTCGTCAATGGGACCAAACACATTGCTGTGATTGAAAGAACCTCCGTAGCTAATATCTCCGTTGTATGTTGTCTGGAACATAAAATCTCCACAGTCTCCATCGGCGTCTGGCACAGTGATACCATCAGCCGCTATCTCAGCTGAGGTAAGGTTCGGGTAGGGCGGATTCGCAAAACTTCTCATATTTCTGTTGAAATAAGTTTAGAAACGAGGGGTATATTTGATATTTTTACTGGAATTTCGAGCCGAGTATTTCGACCGGACCATCGATGTTATCGAGAAATAGGACCATTCCCTCATTACGGATGGCGCTTTGGTCGCCTCTGCTTTCGGTGAACTTTTGCGTCGTGCTAGATTGGATATTATAATTGTAATTGATGAAGCTTGAGTCATGGATATATAGCGAAAAGCATTCGGATAAGCCACTGTTGTAAAATTGGCAATTTTTCACTTTTGTCGTATGAAAATGGTAGTTCCTGTCATATTTTGAGAAGCTACTTGCGATCAACCCATACGGCATGAAGAAAGTGTTGAAATTGCAATTAGATAGGACGACTTTCCCTCCAATTCCATCGAAAGCAATGAAAGATTTGAAGTAGTAATGGTTATAGAAATTATTCACGGTCACATTGGTCAGAGTCAGCGTTGGAACCGTCTCAGGCGCGTCAGTAAGGAACTGTAGCTGGAAAAATCCGTTCGGGCTATCCATCCCGTGCACGGTTGTGTAGTTTCCAGGAGGCTCAGCGGTTGTTCTGGCTGTCCCACTGCATGGTGTTGTGTAACCGGTGTTCGAATAACAAGGCGCTGAAGAATCCGTGTTGATGAGGTCGCTGCCGTCAATTATGACGTTTTGGATCGTCAGACTCTTGCTGACGAAGAAGTTTAGACTATGGGATTTCAGCCTCAGGACTGGACTGTTCCCTTCAGCAAAGCAATAGGCGTCAAACGCAGGATCGCCACAAAGAAGCGGCAGCATCGTGACTTGGACATTTGCGCGCTCGAAGACCCTTTTGACGAGAATTGAGAAATCATTTGGAATTAGCGTCGTTGAGGTTGAATTGTTCTCAAGGATGTAGAATGTCTGAGTCGCCGCGCTATCATCAGTGGTTTTCCTAATGAAATAAATCGTGATATTTGCAGAGACCACGTCGTTCAGCTCATTAAGTATCTATTAGAGAAGAAAAACGAGAAGAGTTAGAATCCGAGCTGTATATAAATAAGCCATTACTTCGTAAGCCATTTGGTTAAAATCACAGCAAGGGCTAGAAGGCGATGGAGTATCAGTTGCAGAGCAAGCATTTCCACAGGAGGGGCTGAGATAGTAAGTCCGGTTCACAAATTGTATTGTCTTGGCTAAAGTCATAAGAAATTTATGATTAAGATCGAAAAATTTTAATTAATTTACAATTGTTACAAGCATCATTTCCGTTCGATGAAATTGCGGTCACTGCTGTGGCTAAGGTATTGAATCTTTTGTGTGTAATTTTGCATTCTTTGCACTTCGTATTCGGTGGGTCTGTCTCCCAAGCACCAGTCGCCGTCGATGCTGAACTGCATGTGTAGCAGTTTACATTAGCGCAGCCTTCACATAGCGCTTTCTGTGGCGGTGGACCTGAGGTCGAGGTATAAGCCACCTCAGAATAATTGTAGCAACCCCAGCCGCAATAGCCAACCCAATTAACCTTTTGACCTATTCGAGAATGTAAGGCTCGAATGAAAGAAATGAGATTATCGCAGGTTTACGAACAATTGTAAGCGACGATGCGCTATTTTCGTACTGGTCAATGGGATGAGAGGTAGAAGAGCAATCTTGGCAGTCATACTTATTATAGGTTACATCTGAGTTGCAAAATCGGTCCGATGCATTGTAATAAGTTGGATAAGGGTCAATCCAGCCCTGAAAGTTCGCCACGGCGAACAGAGAGCCGCCTAAGTAGTCTTGCGTTGTTCCAAACTTTACGCATGAAGGAGTGCTGCTGGTTTCTGAGTATGCGAGAGAATAGCCACTTTGACAAATATAGCAAATGCCGCCATAAGGGTCGCAAGTGCCGCACCGCCAATCGTCATTAGAAGAACAATAAGGGGTTTGCTGGGTCAGCACAGAGGGTATTAAGCTTAAGACAATGAGGAGTAAGGTTGGTAAGCCTCGGTTCATCGGGTTTTAAAATTGAGATTACGATTAAATTTTTACTTCAAACACTATTGCGTGAATGTAAATAAAGTGAATTAAGTCAAAACACACAAATGTAGCATGATGTTGATTCGCTTCGATCAAATTTAGCTCATTAATATTTGAGTTCTATGTTGCTGATGAGATCGTCTCGGGGACAGGAGAAGTTATTGGAGGGAAACTAGGGCCCCAGACCACGACATTGCCTGAAGGCGTTCTAACAACAACACTCTACGCTATATATAGAGTAATACCTAATGTACTCAGAAAACTTTCTGAGAGTGAGCTAATAAAGGAGCTAAGTTATTCTAAGGAGCTGGCTGACATTTTTTCACACCTCATTAGATAAATGCGAATACAGAGGTCTGCAGTCAGAAAAATGATTTTGGAAGCCATTCTAAATTTAGAATGCGTGACTGGCTTTGGCCAGCAAAGTAAAATCTCATTCTTTTCTAAATGTACTGACTTTTCTCGCGAGAAAAGGTATTGCCGGTATCATTTGAAATAAGTTTCCAAAAAAAAAGATTAGCCTAAATGCTACATTTTTCTGAAGTAAGAGGGGAGAAAATAGCTGGATCTGGATTATAGGAGAGAAACGGTTCCATCATGCTTTCGGTTCTAACTAAGAAAAGTGAAATGCCTCGCCTTTTATGCTGGGTTTAATCTAGTCCAAAACACCTCTTATTAATTAAATCACAGGTTCCATTTGCGAGTCTGAAATGATCTGAAAATATTTTATGTCTAATA
>ENA-UOTX01000098-UOTX01000098.1-compost-metagenome-genome-assembly--contig:-NODE-98-length-91225-cov-16.371155_pt1 | contig 91225 bp, 69 predicted proteins | sample MGYA00238143_ERZ746982 | MGnify/ENA primary metagenome ERZ746982 (study PRJEB28758, sample SAMN06268862) | compost metagenome | isolation source: single cell | place: USA: California, Emeryville, Joint... | reverse complement strand
GAATGAAATTAAGATCTCTATCAAGAATGCTATATGTGAGTAAAAGAAATAATTTTTTGTTTTCATAAAATGAACTCAACTGAGCATGCAAGACTTGAATCCTATCGTCGAAAATGGTACAGCATATTTTGATTTATGAGTACCTAAATACATGTTTCCTCAACTAATTTAGCATCTAATTGTTATTTTTGAGAGTTTTTTGAAGAACGCTTCTGGAACATATTCAGAAATTGCGTTTTATTTTTTGGTAAGGTCTGCTTCAGCCCATATAGAGCATGTGCTAGTTTTTGACCCTATAGCATTTCAAAGTTAATTTCTCATTCCTTAATAATATATCTATATTCATTACCTAAGAGTATAGTGTCGCCTGCAAGATTAAAAGAGCAGCTGAATACTTCATCTTTGCAACCTAAAGAACAAATAATAAATGGTCAAGATGATTAATTCCATAGATGACTAAGAAAATATAATATGTACCAGTAAGTGTTTGTATGAGTTCTCCTGTTTCTGCTGACCAGACTCTCGCAGTGGAATCTCCACTCGCAGTTAAGATTTTTGTTCCTTGTTGATTGAAGCATACTTTTATTATATATCCGCCATGGCCTAACGGCACAATTATGTTATTTAAAGTGGAAAAAATCGAGTACCTTCTAAAACTGCAATAAGAGTCAATTCTGGGAATTTGTATAAACGACCCGTGCCATCTGCACTGACAGTCACTAATTTCTTACCAGTTGGATCAATTGCGATATCAAGGATTTCATCTTTGTGGTCTTTAAGGGTTTGAAAGATATCTCCTGATGTGAGATCCCATACTATGCAAATGCTATTATTATTTTAAATTAAAGGTATGTCGATATTAGACTCATACTGATCAACCGAACCGGTAACACAGAATTTTCCTGTGGGATCGATAATGGCATTTGTCACCTCTGCTGCATGTCCTTTTAATGTGAAAATACAAGCTCCTGTAAGAGCATCCCAAATCTACATGTGAATAAAAAAAAAGAAGCCAAAATCACACACATGGCTCGAGCAAAACAATTACCTTCGCAGTACAATCAAAAGAAGCCGTTACAAGACGATTTCCTTCTCGATTATAATTTACTTGGATCACTTCAGCGTCATGTCCCTAAAAAAGATAGAATTGTAAGGTACTTCTTCCAATGTAGATTAAATAAACCTTGAGAGTCGCAATCAAGTTTCCAGTTTCCATGTCCCAAAGAATCGCACATTTATCCATGGCTCCAGTAGCAAGCTGCTTTCCATTGGGATGATACGCTAAAGTAACTACTTCTAATTCATGTCCAATGAGCGTGTGCAGGAGCTCTCCACTATTTGTGTCCCAAATCTTATTATCTTAGAATATTCTCAGGGCATTTATTTGGATACTTTTGCAGTTTTATCAAACGAAACTGTGGCAATCTTTTCTCTATGAAATAAGAGGAAAGCAAATACATCAGTGTTCTCTCACTGTAGTTTATTGCAATATATTATTACTCAGTAGGACTGAAAGCTGCGTTGTACACCACATTTTTATGGCCTTCAAATAGGAGGATCTCTTCACATGTTTCAGTCCTCCATAGTTTGCACGTACGATCATAACTTGTTGTAAAAAATCTGGAGATGATGAGTTGAGAGTGATTGATATTGAAAAGAGTACGTTACTTGTTTCCAGTATTATCGAAGGCAAGGTTTGTTAGGGGAAGAATATGTGGTGTTTCTTGTTTTATAAGAGAATAAATCGAAGCTGGCTTTAATCCATAATTTGAAATGAGCTCTGAACAGTTACACAAATTTCAATTCTTAAGAATGATGGATGGATAGATTCAGGTAGATACCACTGATCAATTCTTTCAATTCAGATTTGTCTTCATCACAAATTCTCGGTTCATTTGCCATTATACTCTTTACGAGCTCATCTACATCAGTTCTGATATGTTTAAGCAAGTTTCATAAGTATTCGTAAATAATCTTCAACAGATACTCTTTGGAAAGGGCTGGAAGATCAATAGATACAGTTTCTTCGGATCCCTTTGAATCTAAACATTTCAACAAGACACTTGGAGGATCTTCACGGATTGACAATCTTTTTGATTCCATTTTATTTAATTTATAATTAATTTCCGGAGGTTTGATAAATTTGAGCACTGAATTGTGTATTAATATCAGATCGGATGCTGATAAGAATTTAACTTGCTGTGTATATTCGATCTCATTGGATCCTGTTCAGAAGCCCTTTAGCGACTGCTACTTCACAACTTCTTCAGCGCTGTATCGTATGTGTCTCTCTTTTTGGATGTTCCTTTGATAAGTACCTCTTAAAGCAAATCAACTTTGAATTCTACTCATTTTTCTTCTCTATTTTCTTGACAATTGAGAATTTAGTAGATTCTGAGGGAATATGTCTGCTCTTAGTCAAAGCTGACCTTAAACTCAAGACTAGACTGCTTGCTGCTATGCTCCTGCCAACTTTCAATTTTTCACAAAAGCTTTAGAGTACAAGTGGTATCATACATTTCTTCCCAAATCTCATCGAAGAATAGCTTGGTCATCATTAAATCCATCTTTTTCATTGTAATACATTTCTATGCTAGAATGTGAAATGCAAATACTAAAACTATCACAAATTTAATCATAACATCATTGCCTGAGAGTAGCAGGAAAATCTATTGTTTGCTTTTCACTCCTTGCCTCTCTTGTTTACGAAGAAGCATCTCAATTTACAATTTCTCTTCATTTTCTCTAGCTCATTTGTGCAATTGTTGGTTCTAAATGAAGCAAACTGATCTGTCAACAACTATTCAAATTGTTAAGAACTTCAAAATAAATAGCTGGTTAAGCCCGTCTACAGTTATCCCCCTAAAAATGACTTTCCCTGTTGTAAAATCTAGCAACTTAACTGTCGCATCATATGAAATACCTGCCAACATATCGCCATTAGGATCCCATCTCACACAATAAATTTCATCTAAAAGAAAATTTATCAGATAGGAATAACAAGGTAATTATCACTTACATGAATGGATTCTATCCAAAACTCTGATAATCTTTGACTCTCGTCGATCATATATTTTGATATTTTTATCTTGCCCACAAGTTGCCAGAAGATTTCCATCACTTTGGCAGACATCGATCCAATACGCGTAAGCTATACTGGAAAATGTTATAAAAAACTATATGAATATCCGAATAAAGATTGCATATGCAACTCAAGACGAGCACTCTGGCATAATTTTCACAGAGTCTTTGGACTTGTTGATTTCTTTTGATTGTGCGAGTAAAGGATAAAAAGGTATATACATGTATCAATAAAAGAGACCATCAATTTTCAAGGGCTGCTTCAAAGTTCGGATCTTTTTCTCCACATCAAGAATATTCAATAGATTGCGATCACTTTTGATAAATAGATAGGGTTCACCGATATATGTACTCCACCTGCAACAACTAAATCCATCTAACGATCAAATTCAGTTGAAAATAGAGAAAAGCGACAATAAACTAAAATACCTATTCTGTTTTCACCGAAATTCAGACTAAATTTGCAATCATTAGTCCCCAAGTCTGACAAAGCACACATTCCTGAGCTATCAATGATCATTGTGGATTCTCCGCTTGGATCGAAGTCGAAAGAAATAATATAATTATCTAGGTTTGTGTTAAAAAGATAATTTTTTCAATTAAAAAAAAAGAGGACATATATATCAGGAATAAATTCGTTTAAAATTACACGGAGAAATATATAGCGAGTGTCACTTCGATTTTCTTAGAAGTTTTACGCTATAGTTGTTTTTCGAGCTGCTATAATCGAGAGAGAAAATATGATAAAATATTTCCCCTCCAACTGACACTGCTCCAAGAACATTTCTTCGTGAGTTATGTCACATCTTCATACCTGTCACAAAATAGAATTATAAAAAGTGAAAGATGCCCAGTGGATCATGAAGGATCTAGGGTTTATTTACCTCCGAAAACCTCTTCGAAGGAATATATATTCCTCGTTTTTTCTTTCTTAGATAAGTCGAATATTTCCATATTTGCAGATTTCCGATGGGAGTGATGTAGAGAGACAAGGAGTCCTGTATTAGGAATTGCTTTTACATGCGTCCAAGTGCTGCCTTAGTTGACCATAGAAGTCACATTGAAATTTCGTAATATACGACACCTTCCTTATTCTTGAGTTGCGCTCCCTCGAAGTTCGTACATTCTTCTTTTGTCTCGAGCTCGATAACGCTAACTTTGTTTTTTATGGATGAACACCAGACAAGCATCTTGGGAGGTGGATAGACTGACTAAAATTAGACACGGCTGTGAGGTAGCTTACTGCTCGATCCCACCATTTTCTTTAGTGAAGAACTTGTTTTTCGAGGACTGTTGAATTTCCTTGATTCAATAGGACTGCTAGCTTTCTGCATATCTTTAACTCATTTCGAGACTTCAAGAAATAAATTTATCATATCTTAAGATTTCAAGAAATATTATCATACAGATTTTTTTTTTCTGCTGCTTGAGATGGATGAGTTGAACATACGATTTAGAGAAGTGAAACTAGCACAAATTTCTCAAAAAGATGAATGTTATCGATAAGTTAAATATATCTTGGTTTGGTTTAAACATTTCCTTAAATAAATTTCATCCTAATTTTCTTCCGAGTTTTTTTCATAAAAACTCACACTTAAGGATTTTGGTTTCTAAGAATTTAAATAAGTCAAGATATCATATATGGGAAATTATGATAAAGTGCTTATTCTATCAAGTAACATAACAATTTAAATCCTAACTTGCGTGTATAATATATTCTTACTTATAATTATTCTACTCGGAGTCGACCTAATGACTTTCATAATTGAAAAACGAAATTACTTAACTATCAACATTAGAAAAGCTACTGACTAAAGCTCTGGAAGCTACAAGAAAAACACTACGGTAAAGATCACCTTTGAACGGCTGCTGGTACATCTTCGTACCACGGAGCTGCTGGTTTCAGGACGACCTTTACCATGGTGTCTTTGAAACGATTCCAGAACTGATTTTAACCAGACCGTTTAAAATTTCTTTTCTTCTTTTAGTTTTTTTTTTTAGTTGTAGCTTCTCCGGACTCAAAATCTGGATAGATACTGAAATTATCAGCATCTGACTTCTCTTCATGACGAAATTCTCCTGTCTTGAAAGACTTCATGTCGAGGGTGATAAAGAAGTCCATTTCTTTCGATTCTGATCTTCGAGATAGTAATGAGATACATTACTTTGTGTTATAGGAGACTTCAGATAGAACTGTTCGTACATAAGGCTCTCCATTAAGCCCCTCGGTCAATCAGCAGCACATTTATTAATTGAACGAGAAAAATTCGTTCTTTTGAATCTTGATTTGCAAAGAATCAAAACACCTCTTATTCATGTTTTCAGCAGCAACCCAAAGAAAAAGCAACTTCGGCGGCGCTGCTGGTCCGAGAAGAGCAGCTGCTGAGCTTCATACCGGAGGAAAATTGAGAGATGGTTTGGTACCGCTCTGAAGATTCGGCTATAACAGTTGAACTCAATCTTTGAGAATAAAATAATTTCTATTATACTTTAATAGGCTTCTACCCTTTAAAAAAGATAACATTTTGATATCAGAATTTTCAATTTATTACTTCTACAAAACTCTCGAAAAACGAAAAATCAATACAAAATTGACCCTAACATTATGTATTTTTACGCTTCTCACAGACGCTGATCCATCCTTCTCTTGGTCTCTCTTCATCAGCCCATCTATTGTTGATTAAATAGAACTAATCAGAAAAACTTCAAATTTCTCATGAATTACAATTCCATCATTTTAAACTTTGGGTTGGTCTCACTCGCATCATAAGCCGCCTTTGGTAGCAGCGTTTCAATCATCTTATACACTACCTCCTTAGTGTGCATATCAATTTCTAACCAATTAATCAAGAGCTCATCAGTTCATATACCAAAAGTTAATAATTACCAACAGGATCCATCGGGTTAGCAGTGGTAAAGAATACATCAGGAGTCCTCTGATGTCTCAGTTCAAGGTTCTTCTCTTTCTTATCAATTACCTTGCGGAACATAAGCAGTGTTTTCTTAGAATTCTTAAAGTATTTCGAATCCCTCTCCAGAAAGAGGTTATTCGCTTCAAGGTCATTATATTTATGCAGTTGCTCCAAAAACGCTTTCTCTTCCTCTGCAAAGCTGCTTGCTGCTTGAGTAGTAGCTTTGATGTTGGGAATTTTGCTGACAGTATGAGAAGTTGTATCGCTTTCAAAAGAAGCTGTTTCAGAAGACTGTGATTTTTTGCTTCTGGAATTGGTGCTCTTCGTAATTTTTTCGCTAATGAGGTTGGCTTTTTCTACTATCTGCGTGTTGAGAGTTTCTTTTTTCCCGGTGGCTTTGGTCGGATCCAAGAGTATAATAACGAAGTTTTCAACGTAAACAAAGTCTTTTTTCTCCATGACTTGCAATAGGTCCCATAAAAGCTCTTTTTCAGACCAGATAAAAACGATTCCGTTCCTCATTAGCTTTCTGTCTAAATTCAGTTTTTTCTAAGTTCAAATAAGCTCATCAGCAAAATCAGCAAGGTAAATACGAATTCGTCAATCCCGATTCCTCGTTGGTTATATTCTGTTTTCCATCGTATATTAATGAAGAGTGCTTGGAGATTATTTGCAATACTCGTGAGATTGCTATCAGCGATCTTAGGCACGACAATAGACCTATTCTCATCTCATTAACTGACACACACTCAGTGAAATTTGTACTTATATGCTTGAGGTTGTTGAGTCTGAATGCTTTGGACCAGCTCTCTCTTCCATGAGAGGACAAGTTCAAGCTTATTGAGCTCACTAGTGATCAAAGGAATTTGTTTAAAAGACATATGAGGTTTGTTAGGAGCACCTTTGAGGTTCTTTTTTATGGAAGAGCCGTCCATTTCGCTTCGATTTGGAGCGGCGAGAAGAAATTTCAGGCTCATAATCCGAATCGATGTCATAGTTCTTGTACAACTCATTTTTCTTGCGAAGTCGTGGGGTCAGCTTGATAGCATCCGCTAAACTCAGTGTCGTGCTCTAATTTCAAAAAGAAACCAAATATAAATGCTATTTCAAGGCCTCTGCTGATCGTGAGTCAACAAAAGACTTACATCATAGCTTGCTACGACTTTTTTGGTTGGAGGCTGCTCTTCTTCATCATTTTTTTCGGCTGCCCTAGAAAACCTTTCAGATTCTCTTCTTTCTAGATTGCGCATTATACCATTTTGAGTGGGTTTGTTTGGTTGACTTTCTACGCTCCTAATTTGAAAGAAGAATATCCAATTATTAGAGTCAATTTCAACACTCATGTTAGCTTACCATATTTTAGTATGATTAACAGCTGAAATGCAAAGATATATTTTGCTGGTTTAATCAAAAGATAAACATCCAAGCTGCGATAGATTATGCAAATAGCTTGCATATTGGTATCAATAAGGTAGCTTCGTTGTGTTTCTTGAATCAGTTAGATGAAGCTTGCACTCACAGACAAACTAATTCTATCTCCAACACAATGATACATATGAGTATCAATTGTTAATTTCGATTTGCCATTTTATAACACGTTTAACATCTGCATATGGTTGATAAGTTTATTAGGCCATAATTTAGAAAGCGAAATCCGAGGAAAACACTTAGGTTTTCAACAAAATAGAAATCAAGTAAGTACGTAGCGACTCTAATTGTTAATTAAGAAAATCAATTTCTTTAGAAGAGCTTTTTTATTAAAAATTACATCGACGTGTTCTTGAAATCCCAACCGTTTTTTTGTTCTACGGAATATTTAATCGCAGTCTTAATTTCGAAGCATAATTAAATTATTTCATTGAACCCTCGAAATGGTAAACCCAAGCTCTATGCGGTCACTAACGGATGATTCGATAGGCAAACGATCAAACTATGAGACTTAGAAGCAAACAATACGACCAAAACATCGACAAGAAAGGAAAGGTCCCAAAATCCCGCGTGGTAATGACTTTTCATATTTTTTCGCCTCTAAAATAGTACCTTTCAGAAAAAGGAAGAGAAATTCGCAGTTGGCCCTGTTCTTTTGGGCGTTTTCTTGTTCGTAGTTGTAGGATCAGGTACTTAAACCTCCTTGACAATGTTTTAATTGAAATATTTCAATAGCAATCTTCCAAATGTTGAATGCTGCCACACAAGGTGACATTTAGAGGAACAAGCAAGCCTTAATAGCTTCCTAAAGCTATGTCTTTTGGAGAACAACGAAACGTTAAGGAAACAGGAACAATTTTTGTGGCAGCTGGTCTAGCTGTGCGAAGAACAGGCTTCATAATATTTCAAGAATCAATTTATTCTGATGATGTTAAACCTTGATTGTTGAATTCGAGCACTTCATATCTGTATGTTTAACTCCTTTATCGTTTGTTTTTTCGAAAGAAATAGCTATTAAGCAATAATGAAAAGTAATCAGCATAACATATGAAGCTCTTATAGACGTAGTAATTAGATTTCATATTATCTTATTGATGAAGGGAGTAAGCTTTCAAACGAAGAAAATCAACTTACTTCACTATTGAACCACCTATTTATTATATAAAACACATTTCGAAATCTTTGGAAGAAGTGAACTCAAATTTTTATTCGTGATTCAGGTTTTTTGGATTTTACAATGAACAGTTTGTTAGGTGAGTCGGATTTTTGAGGTGTTGCTTTTTAAGGGGGAAAATGAGACTAACCTGTCATATTATTGAGCAATATCTGTTGAGAAAACAACTGAGAAATTGATAAACCCTGCTAAATATAATAATAACAAATTAAAGAATAACCCATGGCTTCTGATCTCTCAAAATCTTTAAGTTAGCTGATGGTCCCATGAAATAATTTGAATGCTTTTTGGCCCTCGGTTACTTTTGTATATAGTTCTGCCTGGTAGTTTCGTAGGATCATTTCTTGGGGTTCGATTTCGGCAAGAAACTTGCCTTAATACGAATTTGCACGGAAGGAGAGAGATTCCCTGGAACTAAGCAAATAGTTGAACCATGATTTAAAACGAAATTTGTTGAAACACCAGAATCGGATTATCCTATCAACTTATGCTGCCAGAAATACACTTTCACGTGGAGATGGTGTTGTTTAAAGTTCCTTATCAACTAATAGTGTTACTCTGCAACAACAATTTAGCAACCAAGTTTACAACTAATTCATAAAACGAGTGAAGATGAAAGTTACAGTTGCTTAATCTTGCCGAGAGTCTTCTAAAGTCGTGGTGTAGAACCTTTCACCATTGCAATCCTAAAGAGGTGATGAATAGAAAAGCGTAGACAAGCAGATACCTTTGGGAAAGGTTGTATTATCGTATTGGTTGGTAGTCGCGATTATTGTTGCTCATGGGTCTCATTGCCACCGTGAGATTCCTCTGTTTCTTCAGCTGGCTGGGCAGCGAGTTGGGCTTGTCTAATCTGATAAATGACGTACATTGGGAAGGTATAGGTTCCAGCCTTCAAAAAAGTAAGGAAGTTGATCATTTTTAGAGCTCTTTAGATTTGCTATTGTATGAACCTTGAAATTAATTATTTAAAGAAAGTGAATTAGCCTAAAGTTCAAGCATTAATTGTGATCTCACTACAAATATTCGCAGCCTCACTACAAAAATATTGACCAGCTAAATGCAAGCAAACCAGATATAATTCTTTCAAATTAGAAATTTAAACTCCTCGTATTTTAAGAACACTTTTGAGGATGAAAAATCTGTTCGCAAGATGTCTCGTGTTCACTTTCAGAAAATTTATGTCGGTTTAGATTATTTTCTAATCGCTCATTATCGATAGGATTAACATTTCTTCATGTAAGTAAGGGCTTATATAAAATTTTCATTTTTGAGAAAGGGTATCTCAGAAAATGAATTGCTTCTTGAACTTCACTCTCTGAAATTAAACTGCATGAATTTTCTCTCTTTACAATTGCCAATTCTTATTCCTGGCGATTCCTCTTTCTGAATGCTGGCTCTACTACTGTAATATCAAGAATTATTACAAGAGGCTGTTTTGATTTTAATACTAAATAAACAGCAGTTCAAAATTCAAATAAAATATCTGAAGTTCAAACTGAACAACAGTCAAAAATAGAACAACCTGTCAAAAGCAAATCAGCAATGGGAAACTGCCGTTCCAGAACTCGAAGAATAACTACACACGAAGAATTGCTAGAGAAATACGACGAAGCCGAGAAAAAGCTCATAGGAGTGTCTGCTGAAATCCAAAAGGCGATGAAACAACTTTACGTAATTGAATCCAAAATACAAGCACTTCGAGAGAAGCTTGAAAAAGAGGAAAACCCTGAAACTATTCACGAAAAAGTAACCTATGCGGAAAAGGGAGAATCCCCTTTCAAAAATACTGAAAGCAATGCTATCTCAGTCTGTGGAGTGACTAAAAAGATCACGAAGATGGACCTTACCTTCAGCCAGAGAAAAAAGAAAGCATTGCTTCAAAAGAAACTACAACATGCAAGAGATAGAGCTAAAGAGGATAAAATTAACACAAGTGGCAATTTGACTGGCAGTCCGTTCATAGCTTCCCTTGGCACCATTAATAAGACAGCCACGTCGAATAATATCTTTGGGTCTTTGGCGAAAGATCTGATAGGAAATTCCCAGATATCCACACCTTGTATCAGGCTCAACGGTGAGAATATGAGTGTAAAAGAGGAGTATGTAGACAAAGATTCGCTGAAAGGAAGCAATAGTCTGTGGAGAGAATTGGGATGTGATTCCTTGCTGAACACATCTGGGCTCCTTGATAAAAATGACGGTTTTCTTCTTTCGAATCTATCTGGCGACGGTATTGAAGGGAGATTAGATCTATGCTATAAAAAGAACCGTGAGCGGTCAGAGTTGCTGATTCCTGAATCAGATATGATGTTCGAAGCTCCTTTGAGTCACCAAGAAAATCCAGACTTCTCTGAGCGTATGCTGCCTGAACATGTAACTACTAATTAATTAATGAGCTTTCGCGGACATTTATGCATGAGTTTTATGCTAATGTAACTAAGCTATCTTGCCAATATCCAGTATTCTTTATGATTACTTGAGCGGTATGGAATTGTATATATCAAATTATTGAACTAAAGCAAATTCCATGATTTAGTTCAGACATTATATTGTTTTCTATGAATATATCCTGGGCCGCTGATTAATGCTAAGTGTATGCTTAAATCAACAAAATACTGCTTTTTGTTAGAAGTAGTAGCAGCTGAATCGATGGGTACTCTCTAGTTTTTACAAATTGTGAATAAGTTTCATTTTGCAGGAGCAGTTGACTGACGCCATGGGATGCTGTGAATAATGATCAGAAATAACATCAATTGGGTTTCCTTTGCGGGTAATAGAATTAATTGTATGAAAAACTCAAAAGTTTATGGAACGAACGTATTGAGATCTTGCATAATAATATCTAAGGAAGCTCTCCAATGGCTGATGCAAGCATTTGCAATAACAAAACCTTAAGAAAAGCGCAATTCCATATGACCATAGAGCGCAATTGAGTTCACCACTGAATTAGAAGAAAATACAAAAGACGCCACCTTTTTTATTCGTTGATATATCGTACTTAGTACATTTTGAGAGCAAGCAGAGCTTCTATTAGAAATATTGAGTCATATAGCTTGCCTGCTGACTGAATTTACTCGCGAAAAAAGGGCAAAATATCCGTTATTAATATATTTTGCCTTGACTAAAAAAAAGAGAGACTGAAAATACTGAATATTCTGATGAAACACGGTATAAAAATTTCTGTTCAATACAATATTATCGTTTAAATTCACACACTCAGCCAGACACAACTAGCCGTAATAATATTCCTTTACTTTCCAAGAAAAATACAGAAAGAACAAAATGGACCACCACGAAGACGAACAAAGACATGACGGGTTACCAAAGAAAACCAGAGTAAACAAATTGGTGCTCTTGGGCGATGTCTATGTTGGAAAAACCAGCATTGCATATAGGTACATATGTCCACAGTAACTATTTACAAGTGATTAGGTTTGTAAAAGGGGAATTCACTGATTTTCAAGAAAGCACGGTGGGTAAGCACAAGTTTTTTGATGAAAGAGGCTAATATCCAAACTAGGCGCAGTTTTCATGACTCATGGCATCGACTTACCAGATGCTACCGTGAAATTTGACATCTGGGATACCGCTGGCCAAGAAAGATACAGATCGTTGGCTCCGATGTACTATAAAGGTGCAAAAGCCGCGCTAGTTGTTTACGATATAACAGTATATGTAAATTCTTTTTGCAAACTTCAGTGTCTGAATTTTCTTTTTAGGATACTTTTAGAAGAGCCAAAGAATGGTAGTTTTTTCGGTTTCTTTTAAAAAATATAGATTTTTCTTCGTCTAGGATCGAAGAACTTAAACAAAATGCCAGTCCAGACATTGTGATCGTCCTCGCTGGGAACAAAGTAGATTTGGAAGAAAATAGAGCTGTTTCAACGACAGTAAGCACCTATCAAAACGCTGCCTTAATTTTTGTTTGTGAAGGAAGCCAGAGAGCTTGCTGAAAAGCGTGGGATCTTTCATTTCGAGACATCAGCAAAAACGAACGTTAATTTACTCGAAATGTTTCACACAATCGCTACGAAGATTCCGGAAAAACCCATCGGTGCTAGTAGTGATCAATTGGTAATCATCTTCCATGACTTGGTTGCTTATCACCAAAATCTCAGAAACTAGATTCAACTGCAGCTACAAAGTCTGGCTACCGCTGCTGCTAACAGCTATTTCAGATAGTCCAGAAGAAGCAAATAATGATTAAATCTCGATAATCAAATTAAACTTTGGTTTTTCTTTTGTATCTTTGAGATCTCTAATTTTTTAACTTTATTTTTAATGTGTTTGTATACATTCGAATTATTTCATTGAAATACGACTTGCAGCACTAAACTTACTTCTTTAGTGGAGAGAATAGCAGAAGAAAAATTTACATTTTTGTAGATAGTAATATTTGTTTTGTGTGAAGATTTCACTTGAGGGCAGATACTAAAGTTTAAATGATCAATCAATATTTCTTTATATAACAACTGTATAAACTGAAGATTTTCACAATTGGGCTGATAAAATGGACCTAGTTCTCATTATTGAACAATAAATCGAAAAAAGACATTATAAGGCATGAATGTTTACCTACTTAACAGCATGCATTGAAGAGGCTTTGAGCAGAGTTGGATCATAACTGTTAATATAAGATTTTCCGAACATGATCTTGCTTGCATTACCCACCCTGACGTTTTTGTAGAAGACTTGTGCTAACGCGAAAATCCAGTAGTAATTCATAGTAGCCAAGATGACCAATTGTGCAATGAACATTCCATCCGATAGGAGGTTCCCTTCGGCGTAGATGCTAGGATTAGCATAGTGTACGTTCCACAAATGCTCAAGTGAGGGTACAACTTCACAGAAAGTGTAAACGACACCTCTGAGGTATGTCCAGACGAAGAAAGTCACGATAAAGAACGCTGGGAAGACGACCGGGATCTTGTATTTTAGCGACTCTTGAGCTCTCGTGCATGAGAGGAAGATATCAGTAGTATCATGAGTGATCAGAACGAGGATACCGACCCGGTCGTAGTTCGCGACGTAGCTCTGGAACATCAAGCAGAAAGCCAAGAAGTGGTGGAGGAAGTACTCCCAGAACTTGACGTCGTTTCTCTTCTTGACGAGTTGATCAACGATCTTCTGGAGGAAACTGCCGATTTGAATGAGGTAGAATTCTTTGACCCAACTGAGTCTTACAGGAGCTGGAAAGTTGGAGTAAGTCGCCCCGCATTCTTGTTCGCCGAAGAGAAGGTTAGGCATGATTGGGTAGAAGAAGGCAAAAGCGAAGATAGTAGAGATAGAGTAGTATAAGACATCAAAGGCCCATTTCGAGATTCTTTTAGCTCTATGGATTCTTTCGAGACCTTGGTGTCTGTCTTCTACGTATGGAAGGACCTTGAGCCAAACATTGTACTCCCAAGAGGTTTTGATGATGTGCCAGAAGCAGGCAGCGAGAACAGCAAAGGTAAGATCGGCAAACTTGCCGTGAGGAATTCCATCTCTGTCGAGTTTTTGATGGAATCCGAAGATTGAGTAGAAGATTGCTGAGAAGATAGGAACCATGCAACAGAACATCATGCGCCAGGCACCCTCAGCGGTACATTTGAATCTTCTCGTTCGTTTTGGAGTACCAGCGGGTTTGTTGGCCACGGCGACCTCTGCTTCAGAGGGAATCATCTGTTCGTTAACCATATTCGGTTGCAAGTCAAATAAAGAATTATAAAATCGAATTAATCACGATATATTTAAAATATGATCGTAGAATATTCTAAATTTCTTTTTGTTTTTCATTCTCTCAGAAACAAGGTATTCTCAATATCGAAGGGCTGAACTCATTGCTGGAGCCTAAACTAGATGATTTTTGCGTATTTTCCTCCATGGTGAGAAACATCCCTAAAAATAGCGTTTTGTAGCCGGAGTCGAATTTGAAACCCTATTTTAATTCAAGCATCACCCTCAGAAAAAAGACTAACAATTATTGGTCTGGTTTTAAGAGTCACACCCTTTGAAAAACCATCCCAACTGAGAGCAACTCAATGATATTCTTTAATAGGAGTGCCAGTTATTTCGAAAAAGGACAGACAGTTCTGCTTTATTTTCACACAGACTCACTCGATTTCAAAAGAAAATTTCAGATGTAGATGGTTTTTTTTTGTAAAATAGCGAAGTAGCTATATTATCGACACCAGAGTACTGAAGGGGCAACGAAACAAACGCGTTGGAGAAATGCAGCCCGGAATTAGAAGTTCTTCGTTTAATAAAGGAGGTGCATTCTAATTAAAATTCTAATCTAACGATGGAAATGGGTTCATAAACTTATGGTTTATAATTGAGAGAAGAAGCAACTTATCTGTTCTCATTATCGGCTTGAAAAGCCTCAAACTTAGTCTGTTGCAGATTTTACTGTTTTAGTGAGGTACATGGGTTCTATGCGAGAGTTAAATTCTCTAAAAAATGATTCTGAAGGCTAATGATGTAGAGCGAAGAGCTGAAGCTGAATACTATAAAATTTTTTTTTTAAATGGCTGATTCTGTTTCCACCCTCCTTTAAAATTCTTAACTTTAGTACAGTGGACTAATTAATGGGCGAATGATGTAATTGATTTGGATTCAAAAACGTCATTACGTCATCCTTAATTTTTGGTATAGTGAGAAATAATGAAACTCCTATAAAGTCCATTCAAGAAGAGGAGATTAGGACTAATTTCTCAAGAGAGTTTTCATCTCTAATACTTTATCTCTTCTCTACTCCAGAGAAAAGGAGCCTCAAATGCTTGAATCATTCCAGCTGCCTCTTTGCCGTTTTTTCATGAGAAATCTGAAAGATTTTATGGAATCAGAGTTCAATCAGTCGATGCCGAGCATGTTAATTGAAATTTTTCCTTATCGAGCAGTTTTAATAGGAAAAAAACTGTTATGGCAGTTTTTTTTCAAATAACTATTGATATAATTTGGAATCTAGTCAAAGGATAGATAAATAGCACAAACTGCAATAAGTTGTATTCATTCACTAAAATTGACATCCATCAGAGAGAAAATCATTGAAAGGATTTGCAGGTGCAAAAAGAGGAAATTTAAACGAGTTTTAAATCCAAAAAATTTGAATGAGGAGGCGTTGGCGGCAAAAATTGGAGGATAGAATCCTCAAGTAACCTGTGTACAGAGAAAAATCTTTGTGTATCTCTCATTGTAAGAAGAATTTAATGATCATATTTTGTTAATAAATTCCATCTTATTTGGTTGAACCATTCTTTGCCCCTTATAATGGTGATTGTAGAGAGAACTCGATGCGAGCAATCAGAATTTGGTTGATTGATGAAGAAAAATAAGCCGACATTCCAATTTCTGATGTTGATATCAATAATATAGAGTCTAACATTTTTGGATGGTTTTTCTATTTCTTACTATCTTCTGACAAAGCCATTAGAGCCTATCTGAGAAAAGATACATGCAAAGTGAGAACTGTAACTCTGTGCGTAGTATTGAGAGTTCAAATCTCTTATTGCTAGCATAAATAAATTTCAAGAAGTATCAAAACTCTATTGCAAGTCCTCATTTTGGCTTTTTCTAAAGAAATATTCTTAATCTAGCAAATTGTAAGACTTCAAATTTGTTCTTGAAGAAACCTGAATAATTCATCATCATTCCTTTGAAGAGGTAAAGTATGTTTATCACATAAAAGTTCTGAAGAAATTTCAAAACGAGAGAAAATAAAATGTCGAGGCATTGCATGAATAAATACGAATACGAGACTCGACCCAAGTTTATTAATATTTGACCACTATTGTGGGTCATAGTATTGGTCAATGCAAATTAGGGTTAACAGTGCTCAAATGAATTATGCTGAAATTTCCCGCTCATCTTAATTTGCTGTATATTGAGAAAATTGAATCATGAAATCTTGGGTTCTTCAGTTCATTTCTGGCTGCAGAACATGATATCCAGAACCTCGGTATCGCAAGTTTCCTTCTTTGACTGGTGCTCCTTTACAGGGTCTTGGGATAGAGAGACCCAGTTTTATCGGACTTGAAGGTACTACAGGTAATAAGTCCTTCCATACACAAAAATGTATCCAACAGTCTTTCACCCCTTACTGCTGGTGGATTTATCTTCTTTGTTTCAAAGAGCGACCTGCGTGTCCGATTATCACTCCAATTTTAAATTCACCAATAGTTCTGGTTCAAAACTCGTCCGCTCCTTTCGATAGCTTGTCTCCTTTGTCTTTGCCTAAATCATACCTGATGATATAGTCGATATCCCATTGTAAGTTGATTCATTTACAAGGTTTCCAGATCAATTGAGTTTAGGAATTCTGTTAAGTTTCAGAATATTTAGGAATTATTTAGGAAGTTGGATGGACTTGCCGCCTACCCAGAAACCTCCAACCATAAGAATAATCTCTGGTTCGAATGGAGTAATGAAGGAGAAGACCAGAGATATAATCTAATCAAAATTATTAAAGTAGTACATCCAAATAAAATGAAATTTTAAAGAGTATGAACTCATGTTAAATTGTAAAAAATGTTTTTTTTATTTCATTCAGTGACTTTTTCAAGCAAATTGAAGTGTGTATGAGTAATTATTTTCCTTCCTATATAAAAAAGCGGATTTGTGCTTGGCTGCCGAATATGGGTCTGGTTATGAGACTCATATGATATTTTCAAAACGACTTATTCTGGTATCAAATGTCTTTCCATATCAATAGCAGAGTGTGGATTAAAGTTAAGTACTGTTTTGATACTTAATAAATATCAGGCGACAATTGACCAGTTATTTATAAGACACGTGTTCAAATATTCGAAGACGCTTTTTGCTTGCAAAATGAATATCCCAATGAGATACATAAGCTTGTACTTTCAGATGAATGGCATCCCTCCAATTAAGAAGTGAAAAAGCTACCTAGAATGTGTCGTTAACTATTAATTCCCTCTTTTTCGCTGAGGCTCAAGCAATGGTCTGTTAATACAACAGAATTACTACCATTATTAATTGAGAAATCTATTGGCCTTTTACATAGTAATTTTTATGCTTAGTTGGTGAGTTCAAGATGTTTTAGACATCACTTTTCATTTTTGAACACTTAGCATCGATTTCGACCTCCTTATAATCTTCAAATTTTTTCCAATTAAATCTATTAACAACAGTCAAAAAGGAAGTACTTGCATTATTCTGCCTATCAATTCAATGGCTAAGCCACAAAGTATGACAATCACCCTTATCCTTCTAACATCCCCTCTAGATACTTTGGCAATAATTCTCTTATTAGCTGCTGTCATTCAAACGCAACAGACACCTCTTTCATCCAATTCAGCAAAAGAAGAAGCATCTTCCACAAGCTTTCGGGACCTTATTGCGAAACTAAAGCAACTCGATGGTATTTCTGGAAATCAGCCCTCCCGCGAGCAGAAACAACAGTATTCAGACCTTATGAATGAGTATGGCAAGATGCTGTACTACGGGAACACAACAGAAGTCGAAGGAAGTTACCCAAAGGCTCATGCATTTTTCAAACTAGCTGCTGAAGAGGGGAATGTTGAGAGTCATTATTATCTCGCGCTTCTCACGTTCTTCCAGCTGGATGGCAGTTTTATCATGCAAACCAATTTTAATAGCTACTATAAAAACCAACACGCCTTCCTGCGCGACTACGTTAGAAAAGCTAATGTGACGAAAACAGCGTTGCATATCTATCTTGCGAGCATTCAAAACCACCTTCAATCTTCATTAGTTCTTGCAAATTTTTACATGCAGGTGAATTTGTTATATTCGAACTTATTGTATTGATGCATTGCTTGGACTAGGGAGTTGTAATGGATAAAAAGTGCACTTCAGCTGCTCTTTATTTCAAAAAAGTGGCCGATCATCTGTTTTCTGAAGACCAATGGGAAGATAATTACCGTCCAATCTTTGTTGAGAAGCGTCGGCTTGACAAAGAATACTTTCAAATATTTAACCTCGAAAAAGATGAAGACCAGCATTTCACCGATTCATTGGAGGAGCTCGAGTACATGAGAATGTCTGCTGATCGCGGAAAAGTGTCATATATCCTGCAAATGGCTTATGTGTACTTGTATGGCCTTAGAGGCCAGGAACGAGACTATCAGAAAGCTCGTGAGTACTTCCAAAGAGCAGCTAAACTAGGAGATTCGTCTGCAAAGACCTATATTGGTGAGATGTATCTGAGAGGGCTCGGAGTGGAGGTAAATTACACAAAAGCACGTCAACTGATCAATGAAGCCGCACTGAAAAATTATGGACGTGCTAAAAATGCTCTTGGTAACTGATTTGATTCTGCTGTAGAAAAACTTATTATTTGATTGAATCAAGGTTATATGTACATGAATGGACTTGGAGTGAAAGAGGACAAAAAAGAAGCACTGAAATATTTTTTAGGTCGCCTTTCGTTCTTTGTGCTAGTTTTTCTTATTATTTATTCCTATAGACGCTGCGAATGCCAGCGTGAGTGATGCCCAGTATAACTATGGTGCGCTTCTGCAAAATTACAGTCAGCACGAAGGAAACCAACAAAAGAACCGCCAAATGGTACTTTCGTTCTTGAATAGCCACTTATTACCATGTTTGAACCAAAAGGGACAAACTTATATTAATGCGGCTGCGTTACAAGGCAATTTGATTGCTCAGTATCATCTAGGTAATAAAACAAACAGCTCTCTCACAGATGAAGCTAATTGTAATTAATTAAAGGGCTGGCCTACCTTGAGGGTACGGATACCTATTACTCTTGCGATTTAGCTACAAAACTCCTGAGCGCAGCCTGCGAGCGTGGTTCGTGGTCAGAAATGCTCAGAATAGTAAATTTTCGCCATGCATTTTTGAACTTATCACTCAATCTAAAGGCGCACAATGCCTTCAAAGCTAAGAACTATCGCTTAGCACTCTCGATTTATCTCGAAGCGGCTTTCCTCGGATACGAGACGGCTTATGTGAACGCGGCGATCATTTTAGATAAATTCTATCCTTTCAAATTGATAGACATCAGTTACCAAACGATAACAGAAATCCTAAGTGACGATCCAATTTTCCAAACTCTCCAACAATCCATAAACTTCAAGCCTCCCACAAATTTTAAAAAGTTCCTCTACTCTGATTACTTGAGTGCTATTCGGGATTATCAGAATGATCAGGACCGTATCGATGTCCTTGATAACCTGCTGAATGTTAACCACACAGCCAATTTCACTGATCTGCTGACTGGAGTCACCAAGATGATGCTTTATCAGAAAATGGCCGCAGAAAATGACGTTTTTTCAATGTTCAGAATCGCAGAGTCTTATAGGCTAGGAGATTTCCTTCCTCAAAATTATACCCTCGCCTTCGAGCACTATGCTCAAATGATATTGACTCTCAAAGGCACTATCACGAAACAAGATGACAAAGCTTATGTCTACTCGCAAGCTTATTACTTCATGGCTTATATGAGACACTACGGAATTGGAGTTGAGAAAAATCTGACAAAGGCTATCATCAATTACAACAACTCAATTATACTGAATGAGCATTCTGGACTCTTGGCAAGGTTCAGAATGAAGCTTGCACAGCTCGAACTGGCAGATTCGAAGCTGTTCCCGCTATATAATCTTTTAAATTACTTTACTGAGCAAGGGAACGTGACACTCGAGGGCTTGTTTATAAGCTCCTTCAACGCTAAGGCTTTCGAAGATATTCCTTTCTACCTGCTTTTAGTCTGCTTGGTTGGGTTGGTGGTGCTGAAAATGCGCCTGAAGAATTATATTGAAATCTATTTGACTGAACATAAGAACTAAACAAAAGGTTGGAGTAGAATAGACAGATAATTGTTTGAGTGTTGATAGTCAAGTTTTTTGCAGTCAGTTTGCATTGTTGAATAGAAATTACAAAAATGATCTCAGCCTTTTGACACTGAAAAATAAAATTTTTTTCAACTTTTAATTAGCTGATTGTTTTATCCTCGAGATTATAGATGGATGAAGTTAATCCAATACTAGAGGAAAGATCCATTTATCTGGGTCATTAAGCATAATTTGTTAGGAAAAAATGAAAATGAAAGTTCGAAATGGAGGAATATTTATTTATTTCTCCACTACGATATTAATAATAAAGCCGGATCAAGAGAGAGGATAATTAATTTTATTTTACATTTCCCTTTGTCTGCACGCACACACAATATGACTTCTTCTAATCGGACACCCCTTGAAGGCCTGATCAGCAAAACATTCCCAGATGAAATTCAACAAAAGAAGATTCTAGAAGGTCTGCTACGCTAAATTTAATGTTTTTTACCCTCTGACACTGTTTCATATCTCAAGAGATTCAAAAATTGAGAGAACTCAATCCCAAATTGTTCAAGGTCTCCCTCCAAGGATGCAATCAGGGACTCAAAATTATAGTAATTTTTTATGGAAATCTTTCCTTACGATTTTCTGGACTTCATTGCGGGCTTTTTTAGAGAATTTTCGTATGTCTGCTGAATAATTCATGTATCTTTTGGCCATAGGTTGAAATAATGAAAGAACTCATAACGCAAGAGCTCTGTGATGTTGTTAATCCAAATGAAGTGATCCCGATAGTATTCGAGATGATTCTGGAGCCAAAATTTCCATTTGTTTTTCCAAGAGTGACCTGTCGCACGAGAGTAACTCTTTTGATAATAATGACAGAGTGTTTTCAATAATCTACTGTGCATAAAAAGTTCACCAATCCCAGTCTGGCTGATGGAAGAGATTATCTTCTTAATATTCTCCAGAAAATTTGGTAATATCACAACAGTTGCTTTCCTGTTTGACGAGCTTTTTGTGCTAATAGGAACCCTTCTATTTTCTTGTCCCAAATAGTCACACTCATCTCAGATTTCTTGGTAAAATGAGATTCAAACCGAATGATTTATCTCGATTTGGATCGTTTTAGAAAAGAATTTATAAGGACAAAGACAATATTGTCGCGCTTCAAAAGCTAGGAGTCTATCATTTAGGACTAGCATACAATTTGGATGATTTGTTCACTCTTGATGGTGTGGCTGTCTTTCCGTGTCAAGAAATTCTCGTTAAATCGACGAAAGATGCAACGAGGTAATAAATATATTATAACTAGTCAGTATGAGAAAATGTCGTTGAATCAGGTGCCTTGTGGTCACTGACACGAGCCTCTTGAATTTTGAGCCAATCCCAAAGCTGAGAAATATCGCTAAATTAGTGTCTTGGGCTCCGCTTCAATCGCTAATAACTATCAAACGAAAGTATGAGGATGAGTCAGCAGTTATTCTCACTTGGAAAGATAATTCGAGAAAAGTAAAAATTTTCTTGCAATGAGTTACACTACAAGTCATTCAACATTAGGATGGGGTTACTCAGATTTTTCTATTAGAAGATGTTCCCAAATTCATTGAGATAATCTCAGAAAACATCAACAATATTGCTTCGAGATTAAGAGAAGCAAAATTACGATTGTCTGAAAGAAGTTTCGACGTGTCGCTCAGCAGACCCGGTTTGGAGATAGATATCAATCAAATTTTACAGAATATTGCGATTGCTGAATCTCATTTGAAAACCGAAGTTACAGTGGACAATATAAACGCTCTCACCAGTTTTTATCAAAGAGTATTTTCTTCAAAGGAACTCTCATTTCATCTTATGCGCTTAGGCGATTCAATATTATTCTACAAAAGAAGATAAACATGACGAATATTTTATTAAAAAACTCGAGTTATTACTCTCGCGAGAGGATGTCAGAAAAATTTTAAATGGAGATCAAGATGGTATCTAATTATTTCATTAGATTATTCATTTTACATGGTCTATGCAGAAGAAGAGAAAAAAGAAATTAGAGGGAATACAAATCGAGAAAATAGCAGAGGTATGTTGCCAGCATAAGTAGTTGTGGGACTAATTTTTCACAAGACCAGCCACCGAAACCAAGTAGCAACAGCAAGTTTGACTCAGAAGAAAAAGCAATGTTAAAAGATCAAGAACTGGGAAATGAACCGAAAATAAATCCTTTTGTTGGAAAGGAAGAGCCTCGCGACGACACCTCCAAAGATAGTAATGGTAAGTTGTTTTTTTAATCTTCCATATAGGACTAAATTTTACAGAGCCCTCTGCATCCCAATCCAATATGAATGAAGTGAATACACAACCAGCACCCGAGAAAGACAGTCAGAAATTAGAACGAATTCAGAGTAAAGCTTAATTATTTGGTAGATTGAGAGAAAATTATATCTGAAATGATTCTCTAGGACCAATGGAACCCGTTGTGGAGTCTGACAAAGAATCTGCGAGAGAAAGTGACATCGAAGCTCAAAGTCACCCTTAGTTATCAAGTGCCATTTGAATGTTTATTACCGCAATTTTTCAGTAGGCGCTATTTAATTCCCATGTTCTCAAAGATAGGTTAGTTTTATATGGTGTAATGAAATTTTTTGTTTTGGCTTCATATAGAAGAATATTCATATCCCAATTAAGAGAAAGAAGATTTTAAATTATTTTTTTCTGAGAAAGGTAAAGTAATAATTAAAAATTTCGCTGCGTATCTTGTTATCTCTCAGAATAGTTTTACAAGAGGAGGAAATAGTAATATTTTGTTTTAGCCATTTACGAGATGACGAACGGTTTTGAGCCTTATTCTTCTGAATGAGACTGAAAAGAATACATAATTAAGCAAAACACACCTATTAAATAACCTCGATTTCCCATGAAGCAAATTTACAGCACACGAAATTGTTGAGGGTTCTGTTAGGATTAGCGGTCCAGCATTCCGATTTATATTAACTTTTTTTTTCTCCTCGATCTTTTTTTTACTCAGTTAGGTGCGAGAAAACTATGAAATTCGAAGCTTATTTGAAAACCCTAATTTCTCAGATTAGATATTCTATTTGGAGTGAATTCTATTTTTCTTTAAGTTTTTTTGGTTGTAAACTTATTGGTCTTATTCAATTCGAGTAAGCATCTATTTTTCGTTGAACACAAACTGTACATACTATTCAAGACTTGTGTATATATCCGAAAAGACCACGAAATTTGAGAACTTAATGACGTTTGTCTTTTTTAGCAGCAGCTTCGTACTCAAGAGCTGTTCTAGAAGACGAGCAGTACCAAAGGAGACCACCAACCAAAGCGAGGTACTTGAGGCATTCTTGAATCGCATGCTCTCTGTCTTTAGGGTTGGAAGCGAGTAATGGGTTGCACTTGACTGCGCAAATGAGGAAGAATCCAATGATGTTGAAGACCGCAATGCATTGGGCCCTTTTGAAAAGGATGTTCAAGAATGATAAGATTTGGAGACCAGCAATCGCAAGAAGGATGTTATGAGCGTGTTGATTAACTAAATCTTTAATGTCATTTGGAATAGGAGCGATCTTGAGTGCGTTTTTGACGTCCTTGTCCCATTTAATTCCATAACTTTCGTCTTGGATCATCACCAAACCGTGAGCGATGATGGCTCCGCAGAGAAGGAGTTTTCCAATAGTGTACATTGACTGTTCTGAAGAGAGAGATATTCCGAAGATTCAAATTATTTATTCAATTATAAATCGAAAAATTGGACTTATTCTCAACTAAAAAACGCATACGTGCATACGTGTGTAAATTGGATATTTTGAAGTTCGAATCTGTTAGAAAACTCAGAAATTCCTAATACGCAGACTGATAGATAAAATGAAAGAAGCAGAAGCAGAAACAAAAGCATAAGATGTTGTCTCAGGAAACAAATTAAGTCGATGTGGTTCTCTAAAAGTCATCAGTAATTCATGACCATTGTATGTTCAGAAACTCTCAAATGACTCGAGTAAGTATACAACGTTAAATTCCAATGTTTTTGATCACTGTTGCGTAATTTAATTTGATTGGATCTGCCCAGAAATTCTTCCACGTCAGATATGAGAAATACCGTTGTTCAAGACATAGAAACCTCTTTCTTCTAATTTGATGAAAATGGAGTCCTAAACTCGGCTTCAAAGCTAAATTCTTTGAAGAGGTGGTGGTTAGATACGATTAGAAATGCGAAATCAAAAAAGTGTTTTATTTGTTGCATTCCTAACGGAGATAAAGCGAAATAAAATAAAATAAGTACAAATCAAGCAAGGTTTTCTTGCGGCCAACTCATTGAACAAAGCTACACTTTAACGTATACGTCCCATGCAGGGCCGGGATCGCAAAGAAAAATTTCTATTTCATAATATTGATGAGAACCTCACTGCTCACCCTGAAAAATCCATTCCACAGATTTCAAAAAAAATCAGAAGCACCAAAATCTCATTGAAAATGCCTTCTGATAGCGCTCATGCGGTCCAGACAGCCTTTACAAAGATAGTATCTTTCTTCAATGAATTCAAAACTGAGCTTCTTCTACTTTCTTCTGAATGCAATGTAAAAACATTTGAAATTCAACGAATTTATTTTGCCATTTGAAACTAGAGTGTAATACCAATCACAGAGCAGTTAGAAGAAATGACGAAGGCCGATGATATCGGTGGCTGCATTGAAATACTTAAGAAAAGCGTGATATCACTGATTCAAGTGTTGAAACAGATGATTAGAACTTCAGACTATGAGCCACTTTTGCAAGAAGCAGAGGCTAAAATCCGGAATCGTGTTAGAGTAATTATATATGGCTGGTGAGTGATTAAAGTTACCTGTGTAAAACATAAGAGCGAGCAAGAGTTGAAAGTAACACTGGAAGAATTGCAAATGAAGTCTGTAAGTTATGAGAATACCTTTAAAGAATGGCAAGCCCAAGCTTCTCAAAGGATCGAAGTAAGACTGCTTGTTTATTAGTTTTATCAGACTATCTAGGAGCTCCTTTCGGACAATTCAAGGCTAGTGTCCTTCCTCGAGAAGAAAGACAATAAGATTAATAAATTGCGCCTTCAGCTGTCTCAAAAAAAGGAAATGATAGACCTCCTTAAGAAAACTGTTCATAAAATGACGTTAGAGTTGAGCGCGAAACACTCCAAAGCGCAAAATGCCCCTTTAACTCATCGAGAAAGCAGGGATTACCAGCCTGTTTGGCTCTTTGGAAGCACCTCTGTAAAGACTCAATCTCCCCAAAGATCTAGTACTGCGAAAAAGGAAGGGAATTTAGAAAATTTTCATTCTCCTTCAATTGTCCAGTCAGTTCATAACTCTTTGGAAACAAAGTCAATAGTTTACCTTTAAAATTGTTAACATGCTACTTAGAAACAAAGGCAGCATTTCTTCCAAGGACATTTCAGATTTGATAAAAAATCTTGATCAATATGTGTTCGAAGATGCAACTGAAGCAGCAAATTCTCATTGTCTGAAAGATCATTCTGCCACTCTCAACGTTAAAAGGTAGCTATCTATTTCCCGTTCTGGACCATATTTAATTAAGAAATCCAGGACAGCATCTTCTAAAGACTTGGAGAAAGGTTCCGTTTCTCATCGTCCAGCTTCTAAGGGAAGCACCCTGACTGGAGAGTCCAAACCAAGGACGAACGAAATAAGAGGCATGCCTAAAAAAATAAGATTCCACAGGGTCCACCAAGCTTCAATCGAAACTGAGAGGCTCACAGCGAGTGAGAGAAAAGCAAGATTTATAGAGGAGTTTGATAGGATATTCAAACGTAAAGGAAATAATGAGTGTTTTGGAAAACGCATCATCTCAAGCAAAAAATCGAATAAGGGGAAGCCTTTTCTCTCGGCCAGAGGCTCTCGAGATGTAAATTATTATAAAAAGAGAAGAATTTTGTGTTTCATGGATTTTTTATCAAAGCATTCCGAAGAACGTGATTTTTCATTTGGAAAAAACGAAGTGGAAGTACTACGAATTTTTTGATTTCATATAAATAAACTTTTTGGTCTCGACAGGAAGATTTTTTGCTTCAGCAACAGGACCAGCGGAAGAGAGCAAAGAGCAAAAATGCCATTTATGATCCATCGATAAAACAATATCCACTTTCTTCGAGGGCATCGACGAGATCGAATTTACATCACTAAAAGCCCTCAAAATTTTCTAAGAGATACTTTCAGGGTCTTAATTAACTCTCTCTCTTTTTTTTTCCCTCTCTCTCTCATTGAAACCATTTTTTTGTTGTTGTTTTTCTGCTCCAGAGAAGTGAATTTGATATATCCTATATGTCTCTCTCTCTTAACATAGTGTGGGTTTACTTAAATTGTAACAAAGTTTTAATATTTTTCTTATATTCAATACATTTCTTTTCGCAGAGAAGTTGATGAAATCTCATTTTAGAATGGAGATGAATATGATGTGTCTTAATTACTAGTAAGAGATAGCATTCATCTCCAGATCGCTTCCGACTCGAAATTTAGTAGAACATCATGAGGTGATATGATTTTAAGTCTTGTGAAGATGAATGAAACTTATATATAGATATATCAATTGACCTGGTATATATCAAATCGAGACTAGCATCGTCTGTGGACAGAAACTTTAAATGATATTTTATCTATCACTCACCTAAACCTTAAGCATATAACCGATAGAGCCATTATCTCTCTCTCTAGATTTTTCTGACGAGCTCCTCGACGTTTTTCTGCTCCAACTATTAAGAAAAATTTGTCAATATCGACTTTTCAAGTGATGATGAGGCTTACATCAGCCAAGCTGTTGGCTTGGAGGTCCTTAGCAATACCAACGAGCTTCTTCTTGAAATCTTCTTTGGTGATGGCGTAGATCATTTTTGGTCTTGATGGGCCATCATCAGGGGACCAATAAATGAACACTATTTTAGAAACATCTCTTGGTGGCTTCTCGTCGGTTTTGAAAGCATAATCAAAGATAGCGTATCTAGCTTCAGTCTTTGGGAGGGATTTAACGAAATCGTCCCAAGTGGCATCAGGACCGCCGGTTGTATCTAAGACGACCTTAGGAGATAATTTCAGTTTAATTCATTTTGAAGAGCGGTGCTTACTTCTTTTTCACCCTCAATCTTGAAGATCGCGAATCTGAAGGTTTTCTTCATCTTAAGATCCTCAAAAGTGGTGATGCAAACTTCTTGAGTTGAAGCTCCTCCCAACATCTCTGCAAGATAAAAGTTTTCTCAAATTAATATGTTTAATTTATAAAAATGAGTTCAATCTAATAAATACATTTTCCACGTTTTGCAGAATATATTAATCTCAATATCACTCACAAAACTCTGAAGCAAGAAGAAGCAAGGATAACACAAGAAAAATACTACTTGCGGTGATTTTGATAAAATTGTTCGATTCAATAATTCTAATAGTAATTGGAGCCTCGATGTGAAATGATTCAGATTTCTAAGATAGTCGAGTTATTTAAAGTAGAAAAATTTTTTGGAGTCATGAATGCATTTTTCCAGAATTTTCCTTCTGTCATTGAAAATGAGGAATTCATCTTATGCTATTCTTGTGGTAATATTATGATGAAATTGGGTCTTCTGATGTGATTTTGGGCTTGAAAATGGACTGATAAACTGATTTCCGTAAGATCCATTGACACAGACGAAAAAGGTCCTCATGTAACAAATTGACTACACTTTTTCATTAATTTCGCTATTTTGTCAAGGAATATCGAAAGTTGGGTACTAAGAATACTTCACAGTCAATTTCAAAATCAACTTCAACAATGCTCAATCTCCTAAGCTTCCTCTTCAATACATACGAAAATTAGATGACTCCACTACTAGAGATATAAATAGCAGCGTAAACTCTGTGTCAGTCCTTCTTAACGTCGATAATTGCCAAATATGTCTTAGTAGTATGTTTCCCTTGCATGAATAAAAATTATGTTTCTTATTTATTTACATGATTCCTAAAAAAAAAAAATTGGAAAGAAAACCAAAGTTTTTAAGACTTCTATTGACTAATTTTTCGCCTTACAAACGAAATTACTTAGTTAACATAGCACGTGTTTGTTCCTACTTATTTCTGTAACTTGGGGACCTTTTCTGCAACTGTGAATTTAAGATGGTCAGTAATCGATGTGGTGGTTACTCTTAACAGAGTCCTGCTACATAATTTTCCTGTATGAATGAATTTTGACTTGGACTTATTTTCCCATCAACTGCAGAGACGATAAAGATGCTTAAATTAAACGCTATGAAATTTAAACTTACTCATGTTTCTATAATCTAACGACAATCAAATTCTGTCTTCAATGCAAACTGCCACCCACGCATCGTGACCTCACATTGCAAATTCACTAACAAAAAAAAAAAGCACACACATGCATAAATCATGCTTCCCATCAATTTCTCTCAACATATTCTAATGTTAGAATCTATCTCTGACGCCTTAGTTAAGTTGCCGTTTGTCTTTCGGAATTCCATCCTTGAGTCAATACATGATCATTTACAAACTCGAAATCAACAGTTTCCTCATAACGAGAGAAAAAAAATTTTCTTGCCGTGAATACGTTGCATTGTACTGACTTGGTATGAACCCCAATAATAAATAGTTCGATTAATATAAGCAACTATCGCCTAACGAAAAATGTCAAATAACACAACAAATATTTCCACGAGCGCTACCGTAACAAATGTTCAGGCCATGGATTGGGAAGGCTTCATTGCTCAAAACATCAACGTATTAGGTTACTTCTATTCGTTCTCATGAAAAATCCTAAACGAACAAACGGTTTTAGGTCTCATCTTTGCTGGACTTATTTGGGGTATAACCAATCCATTCCTTGAGACTGGCAGCAAAGACAGCAAGGAGGAAGAATTCGATCTTTCTCTCCGATCTCTCCTCAGAACCGTTTTCAATTACCGATTTATGGTTCCTTTTCTCATCAACCAGTTCGGATCAATCGTTTATTACTTCTTTTTGGGCGCTTCATGTAAATGACCTCTTTTTTCTCTCGCATTGGGTGTCTAATAAACCTCTAGCCTTTTCAATTGGACCTCTAATCGCAAACACCGTCGCTTTTCCAGCCAGTTACATTGTCGAGAAAAACTTAAAGAACAGAAGATTCACAAAGGGTAACCTTTTGTTTTTTGGGAAACCTAAGTGTTAACCTAACTTTTTTATCATCATAGAAGCGGGTATTGGAATCGTTCTTATCTTTGTGGGAATATACCTTTGCGCTGTTTCAGTAAAAAATACCACAGAATAAATAGACAACATAATTGAAATTGTTGCAGTCTCATCCATTTTTTTTTTGCTTTTACGTTGATGATTTGTATATTGGACATGGGTTGTGATTTGTTGATGGTTTCATCATGAAAAATGTCTAGGAAAAATGGGTTTTTGATTGTGAGTTTTGGCTTCTTTTTTTTTAGAAAAGCTTCATATCCTAGAGATGCTGTAGCAGCAAGACTACTTTCTACATCACTACTTGGTATAATCGGATAATCTAATTGATTCTATCTCTCTCAAAGCAAGGTGGTGAAAAGTGAACTCACTGGCAGACTTTAAGACTCTTAATATTCATGGCCTGGCTGAGCGGATCACAAAGAGAGAAACGAAGTTTTATTCAGTTATTCAAAAGTGTAGACAATACAAAACCTAAATTTTCCATGGATAGAAGCTATGCAAACGGGTTACTCAATGTTATATGCAACGAAACAATGAAAATGAATCTGTGTGATACAGTGCTAAGAGTTCTAACAAAATGCATAAATCAATTGCACACTGGCGTTCGGAATTCGAAGTCAAAGAGCCTGGAGATCGCTTTACTGAAATACCCAACTAAATTTTTCAAATTAGATATTCTGACTTTTTAGTTCTGCCATCTGATTTTGCAGGGCCTTTTTGAATTTTTCAGAAGCATGCGCTATTCATTGCTTAGTAAGGAATGAGATTTATTTTAATTAGTTTTACCTCTTCCTGTCGGCATAAATTTCCTCTCATATTGCTTCATCAATCTCTTGGTTTCCTTATCGACTTCTTTCTTATTTACTTTAGGTTGAGGTCTAAAATCCCAAAAGTTTTGGTTATTGTCAAATTGCATAATAATTGCTTACGGAAGCACAAATGGCTGGTTAGTCAGCACGTTTAGCTTGGCTTTTTCAGCTTCTTCGATATTCTTTATCTTTTCACTATTAGAGTTATCATTGATAGTATCACGATAGACACTTACTCTAAAGGAACATGGACTTCGGCCATTCCTGACGCCCAATAGGTCTTCTCCCTTGCTTCTTCAGCAAGTTGCCTGCTTATTGTCGACGCATTGTGCAGAGTAATAACCTCTCGCTCTAAGTTCAGTAGCATCTCTCCCATCGATTGCGTTTTATTCTCAGGCTTTTGATATACTCCCTTAGCCTCATTTAACTTTTGCTCGACATATTTTTCTCTATTGACGATGAGAAAATATCATTATGAGAGTGTATTACAGATTTCGATCTTTAATTTCTATGGCTGCTTGTCGCAAAAATTCTTTGTCTAATAATCCAGTTCCTTCATTCTTGTTTTCTCCTTCGGAGTTTTGATTTGTTTTATTAGTTAAAGGCTGAAAAAGGCTATTAATGACTGCAGAAATAGCTTAACATACTTCGATGCCTTTGGGCATTTTCGTTATTTTCTTCGACCGCAGAGCGATTGGAACATTCCTAACTAATAATCAAACCAGGAAATCATTAAAGGCTACTTTTCGTCAGGATCGGCTGAGTTGAGGTCAGGAAGAGTAGGTTCCGTTTTGTCTTCACCTTTTATCTCTTCAAGGTTGATGGTTGTCCCTTTCTTTTGTATTTTCTTAAACATTTCCTATTATATTTATTTTTTGATTTGAATTTATTATCTCGCACAAAGTACTTATATTAGAAAGGCTTTCTATATTCTAAAATGTGATAAACATGGTGGAAGGCAGAGGAAAGCTTAGTCCTGAAACTCTGACACATTATTTATTAAGCCCAAAAAAAGTGAGAGTATCTGATAGTTAAGAAATGCCCACTCTCGATCAAATTTCTCTCCAGCATAGTCAGTTAGTGTTGTGCTGAGCGTACTCTTACATGCTCTCATTATAGTTTGGAAAATTTCTCAAGAAAGAATTACTTGAAAAAAATTAGGAAATAACAGAGATGAAGCCTGGCTTTCTCAGAAGATCGGATATATGAAATATTAATTTTTTAAAAATTCATATAATCTTTCAAGATTTTCAAGCAAATTCTCTTAGATTCTGATCTATCCAGAGAATTCATCATCGTAAGAGTAAACCAGAGCATTTCTAAACACAGTTTCCGAAGTTATTAAAGAATAAGATATGTCGACACACTCAAAACGACTTTCGCGACTGCTCATGGTCGCAATATTTGCAACATTCTTCTCTTCATGCATTTTCCAATGCCAAGCAGCTGAAGACCTCGAAATTACCGAACTGATCGAAGGACAGACCGTCAATGTCACCATAACGAAGATGCGAGGATTCAAATACTTCAAATTTGTCTACACAGACCCTCAAAACAAAAAATTAGATTTGAGTATCACAGCGAATCCCCTCGACGGTCATTCTGATCCAGATCTTTACGTCTCAAGTCTCACGCAATATCCTAACGAGACGAATTGCGAATATCATGACATTAACTACGGGTTCGATGTGGTTGTCATTCCTTACAAAGAGATGGGAGAAGAAGTAAGCACCAAGGGTAAAACATACTACATCGGCGTCCAATGCATGTCGAAAGAATGCCATGTTGAGCTTAAAGCAGCGAGAACTGACGTTGTTTCATTGAGAATCGATCAGAGCGCCAGGTTGTATTTCCAGAACCAAAGCAATGAGCTCGTCAGGTTCAGCATCCCTAACAACAATTCGATTTCCAAGATCATTCTCACAGCTCAACTCGTAAACGCCGATGCACTAACGAGACCTATTCATGTCTATATCAACAAAGGGGAGAGACCACCAGAATCTTCAAGGCACGATATCTACGCGACCACATCATGGTTTGATGGCAAAGCAGCTATCATTCTTCGAGATGACAAGTATTTCTGTGTGGGCTGTAACTACACTCTCTCCATAGAGGCTGAGAAAAACGCTATCGTCAATGTCGAAGCGCAAGTTGAAGGAGATCTCACGACGATCTCTCCTGGAGAACGAAGAATGGACGCAGTGTCTTTGGGAAATACAGTGACATACGTCCTAGAGACGGAGAGTATCCCGCATTTTTCAGAGGAGACAGTCACCATTCACGTATCTCCTTTCGCTGGATCAGTCAGGCTGTATGTAAATCCAGATATGCTTCCGACCGCGCTCGAACACTACAGATGGAAAACCTCTGACACCGGACGAGTGTCATTGGTACTTGATGCAGACGATAGAGCCGGCTTGACTATCAGAAAGCTTTACATAACAGTTAAAGGAGTGATGACCAGTACGTATATGATAGTTGTGCGAGGATTCACAAATGATAGGCCGCATCTGCGCACTGGCGTCTCTGAGAGTGGGTTTGTGCATAAAAATGAAATTGTCAACTTCCTCTACCATCCGTTCGGGCTCAATGAGGCTAATGCTACAGTGACTCTTTCCTCGGCGAGTGGAAACCCTGATCTGTATATCAAGAGCTGTCAATCTAGATCCGATTGCTCGATCACCCAGCAAGACGTGGATAACTACAACCGAGGACTGATAAAACAGAGTCAGTCATATCCTATTTTCCTCGTGTCGAACAAAGTAGTAGGTGACGACACCGTCATGTTTTACCATAACACAGATTTATGTCCTCACAACCCATCATCACCAAATGGATGGGGGAGATCCAGATCGAATTGCTTGTATTGTATAGCTGTTACCAACGCTGGTAACGAAGAAGTGACGCAGTATAATCTGTTGGCAACGGCACCCAGGACACATACTATCCTGATGGAAAACAGCGCGATTAGGAATCGCGTGTGGATGGATTTCACTCAGTATTATGTTTTCACAGTTTTCGATGATTCTAAAGTGGAATCCGTGAGTTTCCAAATCACTCCTATCTCAGGAATTCTAAACGTTTATGCTTCGATATCAAATAGATATCCAAATCTGACCAATCACGATAGGGCCTCCTACCTGAATGATTTAATTACCTTCAAAAAGGACTCCACTAGAGATAAAAGGCTCAATCATTCGTACTATATAGCAGTAAAAGGACACACTCGTGCTACCTACACAATCCTTGCCACCGTGAAATACGTGAAAAACGAGACTGATAAAGAAATTTTCAGTGTCACTGAGTTGCGTGAAGGAGTCCCACAGAAGACGACATTGACATCACATGAGCTCAAATTCTTTAAGATTCAGCTTGATCTCGAAGAGAGAATCAAGAAAGGAGAGGAAGCTGGCTTTAGAATTAACCTACAGCCCGTACAAGGAGCATTCAAGTTTTATGTAAACAGTAATGGCTCTCTTCCGACGAATACGAGCTATCAGTTTGCTAGCACTGAAAACGGACTTATTATCAACAATAGAAGCAAAAACTTCAAAGCCAAACAGACTTATTTCATAACTGTCTACCCATTAAACGGCGCTGGTGCCAGAACAGAAGAAATGAGCTTTGTGATAACCTATGTGGGATCCTCGAAATTTATGACGTTGAAGACCAACGAATTGCATTACGAAGTAATCGATAAGGCGACAAAATTGTTTTTCAGATTTGAAATCGATCATGCAGTTGAAACGGTGCAGATCACGAAGAATATGGATGATAAGAAGGTTGATCTCTACGTCTCGACTGACCGAAAAAACATCTTTCCTTCGAAACTGAATTACAATTTTACAACAGTTGACCAGAACAACCAAAACTACATAACCATCCCGAAAGAACACATTCAAAAGGCTTGTGCTAACAACAACCCAGTTGATGCTTCTGGTAATTTCGATGAGGCCCACAAATGCAATTTCTATCTATCTGCCACTACAGATGTAAATTCGACGATTTATTTCAATCTGTTCGTGCAGACTAATCAGTCTATCATTAAACTGCGAGAGGGCGTCGGTTTGCAAGTCCCATTTCCTAAAGATAATAAAACTTCTGTACAACTTTACTACATTCCTGATAAGATCGAAGATGTAGAATTCGTTGCATCATCACTCTATCGCAAACTTGAAGTATACGCGAAGATTATCGACATCCGAAACTATCAAAATATCTTCGAATGGAAATTCCCGAGCAAGCTGCAGAATGATTTCAAGTCTGTTACTGACTTGTCAAGCCATAAGACAAGTTCGATTCGCATACCAGCGTCTAAGTTCCAGTTCTGCGTTGCCGATAACGTTATCAGATGTGCTGTTACCCTTACAGTCGTCAAGCTAGAGAGAGAAACAAACTTTGATCCCTCTGATTTTGCTGCTACAACCTTCCCGGGTTGGCTCGATGAGACGTTCGCAATTATTGCAATATCCGGAGTGACCCCACTTCCTTTAGGAACGCCATTTATCTCGAATGTTGAAACTAATAGCTACAAGTATTTTAGTTTCCGTGTTACCGAACCCAACTGCACTATCCTGATCTCTGTAACACCTTTAACTGAGGGTAATCCAAGTGTTGTTCTATCTAAAGGAGCCGATGAGAGACCATCTTTTGATTTATTTAACTACGAGTTCAGCGCGATGAGTTTTGCTGGAGAACAGTTGCAGGTCTCAAATGAAGATATGGGTTTCAGATCAATGGAAGGAGTCTGGGTAGTTGGAGTGTACTGTTCCTCAGCATGCACTTTCCAAATCACGGTGACATATGAAGAACACAAAATCATCACAATTAGCAGCGGCATCCCTTACGATGTTATACTTAAGCCTACTGAAACAATCTACTTCCAGTTCTATGGCTGGTATGACCATTTCGACGTGAATTTGATGACCGATGTGGGAAGTGGCATCATGAGGATAAATACGTACAATCACTCGACCCAAGATATAATTGAGCGTCTTCCAAAGGACGAAAATGCTGAAGAAACTTCCTATAAATCTGGATCTCGAGAAAGAATTACAATTACCAACACTTCAGCTCATTATTGCAGATTCTGCTACTACCTGATCGCAGTGACCACAGACACTCCTTACGATTTCCGTGGAACCTTTTTCATTCTTGGCCCTAACGAAATACTAGATTTGCCGAACGGGAAGTCCATCCATTACTACGTCAACGAAAACTCCGTTCAAAATATGGTGTACAAGGATTCTTCTTTTGCTAACAACACAAATGTTGTTCTTGCAGTGACGGTGTATAGCGGATACCCCAGAATCTACATCGATCATTTCCCATATCCAAATGAAACGTTCCTAGCATGGGGGTTAGAATGCGGTTCTGACGACCAGAAAACTACTGAAGGGTTCCCCTCCTGCTCGATCCTGCTAAATAACAGTCAGTATTGGGTTGAGGCAGAAGCCACTCATCCAAACAAAACAGTGGTAAAGAATGGAGAGATATATTGGATGAACCCTTATGAATTTTATATCTCTGTCTATGGAGTAAGAGCAAGCAATTTCTCAATCGTGGCTTTTAGATTAGACTCGAACCTCTTTTTGAGAGATGGAATTCCTGAAGCAGCAATTACTCTTCCATATGACGAGACTACATTCATCTATCACTCCCCAACAGCAAAGGAAATACTGGGTGAACGGCTCAAAGTCTTTATAAACGTTTACGAGGTAGGATTCTCCACTTTAACTGATGAAGAGAGAAAGTCTTTCGCACCGAATATCACCGTTATATATTCGAATTTGAAGACTGGTATCGATGAAGTCAAGTTCGAAGATACAATTTACCGTGTGTCATTGAGTCAAGGACAGCTAACCAAGAATCTTCGCGGACAGATTACATTCGCCTTAGATCAACGAAAAGGGCAATATCAAATCCTCGTGAAAAACCCATTCTCATTCATGTTGAATTACACGGTGATGGTACAAGATCAACATTTTATCAAACTGCCTCTGAACGTTTATCAAATGTCGAGAATCGATGTTGGCGACAGCGAAGTATATGAGGTTTACGTTGAAGAAAAGGGAAATATGACTATAGACGTGTTGACTTGCTTCGGTCGAGTTGAAGTTGATGCAACAAGATCTCTAGAGGATGCTCATAAAGGAGTGTTCAACGAGAAAACCGCTCGAGTTTCGGATAGTCATCTCTCGAGAACTATTGCTGTGACGCCAGGCTCGCTATTTGTGAGAGTGAGAAGCCTTGATGGATATATTGATGACGATCATGATCCTGTTAGAGAAGCTCTTTACAAAATTAGAATCACGCCAGCGAAAGGAGATGAACGTCCGCAAGAGAAGTTCTGGGTAAGAAGCTCTGGAGAAGTTACTTACTTCCAATCACCTGATAATAATTTGCTTCTCAAGTGGGGACACGTTGGCTACGATGCCAATGAGATATCAGATCTCCTCAAAAACTATGAGATTGTTATCAAGTACAAGCTCCTTGTTGCAGATGATCCAATATTTGCTGAAAGTCGGGCTCTTTGTGACGTGGAGCCGCATAACAGAGGACAATTTAGTGGAAAAGGGAAACTAAGACCAGCAATAACAGTACCCTATGCGCTAAACAGCAAAAATGTCAAGAACTTGGATTCGGTAAATAGGACTATACATATTGAGGAGGAGGAAGCAGCGAGGGCTTCGTTCGTATCAATCATTGCTGTTGTGGAAGGCTACAACGATCGTCGAATAGTCTGGGAAGTACCAATTAAATACGACACTGTAGAGGTCAGAATGGTGAAAGTACGTCCTTCTTCTAGTGTGTGGTTTTTCATGATCGCTTGCATTGTGGGATTCGTAGCGATAGTGACCGCGGTTATTTGGTATTACAAAAGATACAAGACGATCGAGAGCTTGCTGAACTACGAGATGCAGGACATTAGGAATGTGGCACAAGTGAGCTCCAGAGAAGAGTATGATAGACTGAATCCTGAAAATGTTTCAGGGCTATTGAACCAAAAACCCGAGACAATGGCATAAGGATATCGAATTGATTTCATTGTTGTAGGAAAGAGAAATCTTATTTACTGTCATTATTAATAGTCAATGATCTTTGATATCCTGAAAAATCCAAATTAATCACAAATCATCAAATACCTAATATTAGATCCATAAGATTCCTTCGTTCTAATGTGAATCTTTGCAAATCTAAGTTTGCTCTTTTCGGAGTGACTAGTCTCCTCGAATAGGTAATTATTCCTTCCAAAGTTTATTTGAAGAAAGGTATTTACTTGCAACTCGATGTAGTAGTTTTCAGCAACATAGTAAATACGCAACCAATGAGTGTTGATAGTATGTTAAATTAAAAAAAAAAAGCTTAGAAAAAATCTATACAGAAGATTGATAGTTAGCAGCAAGTTCTTATTAATGTTACCGCTTATACGTGCAGTATAGTAAACCAAAAAGGTTAAATATCCCTCTCTATTTTGAAAAATAAGCAACTCACAAAAATTTTTGATTACCTCTTTATTTTGAAGTTCCTCTTTCTTTGGATCTTGTGGAGTAGGTGTTTCATTAATGACAGTTTGCTGTTTATTTGATTTCCTATTATGAGGTGATCAGATTGATAAAGTCTTTTTGCTGCTCCTTACTTATTAGCTTCAACTCTTTTCGTCTTCAATGCTTTTGATTTTGTCGGACTTTGTAGACATTTTGTAATTTCCTCTGCAAGTTCAACAGTTGGCCGCTTAAAATGGATCTGATTGATAGTGAACCTCTTCGGACGATTTTTGGGGCCGGGGGCAACTTGATTATTGGGAGAGCTATTTTCTCTTTTGACAACATTGGATTCAGCTGAGCAATTATCTTCCTCTTTGCTATTTCTTATCTTTTCCTTCGAAGAGTCTAATAAGAGAATGGAGGTAACATCTTTTGTTCTTGGCTGCTTGTTTCGCTCTTTGATATGGATACTCGGAGGTCTGAAACTCTCGTTTCTTGAAAGAATTGGAGACCTCAAATGGTTTCTATCAGTTTTGCTATGGTGCCTAAAAGCAGTTGTTTTGACTTTAGAAACCAAGGAATACTTGGCGCAGGTGCTCTCTAAGGTGGGAGTCAACTGCTTTTTTGATTTTGGCACTTTCAATATCTCTTCTTCTTCGTCTGAGGAATGATCTGATTTTAGCTCTGAAATTAGCCTTTGCGCAGAATTTTTTAAAAGGTTCTTTTGGGAGGTCAACTGAGTTTTCTCATATGTAGATTTCTTTTCCGATGAAAATTCGAGACCATCCCAACCTCTTTTTGGTGTTTTTAATGTTTCTAGCAGCTTGTTGAGGTTATTGTGTTCGCTAGAATGTTTCCCATTCTTATCGGGCACAATAAGATAACTTCTTTCCTCATCATAATCAATTAATACTTCCTGAGTTTCAGTCACAAACGATAAATTCTCTTTCTCCTTATTGTTTTGGATTTGATGCTCTTCATTCTGTTCAACCGCAAAAGTAAATAATCTCTTCTTTGCGCGAAGAATATTCTTAGGCTGGTCGGTATGAACGGCCCTAGTGGCCGTATCTAAGATCAAATCATCATTAGTTACTGCCTGGAAAGTAAAATGAGGGCTCTCGAGGTTAGCAGTTTTTGATAAGTGTTCAAGCTTATTCAGAACTGGAGTCTCATTGCTGTTGTCTGAATAACTTGGAACATAATTGCTAACACTTCCATTAGTTTTATTCGGAGGCCCATTCAACTCCGTCACAGGCTTTTCTTCATCAATTAGAAGGTTTGCACCCTGAGAATTAGGTAAGTCTCTCATCGTGACCGGCTCAAAGCTTACAAAACTTGACTCACCGGTATTCACACTATCGTTAGGTGTGAGCGTGGGGTCTGTATTGCTATTTGAAGCCATTTCCAACTCCTTGCTTTCAGGTTTCTGATTAGCTTTTTGGTTTCGCTTTTTAGGAGGATAGATGTAATTGTTTAAATTGATATTGAAGGCTGCTTCATGCTTTTTCATCCAAGGATGAGCGAACATCTCATCTAACGAAATTCTCTCAGCAGGATCAGATTTGAGGAGTTTCGTAATCAAGTCCCGGCACTCCTCGCTACAATCACCTTCAATTGTGAAATTATTATTTAGAATTTCCACGAATTTTTGGCTTGTCGTTTTCCCTTTAAACGGTGTACGACCTTCAACGAGTTCAAACAGCAAAATCCCAAGAGACCAAATGTCAATCTTCTCATTATACGGTTTATGCAGAACCATCTCTGGCGCCATGTAGTCTACTGTTCCACAGAAAGTATTTCTTTTTTATTAAAAAAGTAAAATACTCCAGTCAAAATAACGCTTCTACCTAGCTTCCGTCGCCTCAGAGCACCACCCAAAATCACAGATTTTAATATTGCCTTGTTTATCCAGTAGTAAATTTTCAGGCTAAAACAAATAAATGAATCCCACTTCGACTCATTCGTAAAAATTGTTTACTTTGAGATCCCTATGTAAAATCCCTTTCTTATGAAGATAGTCGATCCCAAGAGCTGTTTGGAAGAAGTACACGAATGCTTCGTTTTCAGACATTTTTTTCTTTCTGCGAAGATAGCGGTACAGGCTATCATTCTCGGCATATTCAAGAATGATGTAAACGTTAGCTTCGTCTTCAAAGCAATGATATAATCTGATAATATGAGGATGACTCAATTTCTTTTGAACTTTGATTTCTCGATTGAGTTGCTCAATGCTGGAATATGCAATCAAAATTTTTTTGCTGATCTATCCAAGAGTAAGAAGATGATTTTTCAGAGTCATTTGCTTACAATCTTCATTGCGTAAAGTTGATCAGATCCTCCTTTCTCTGTTACAAGTTTCACACTTCCATATGTGCCTATTCCAAGCTCATCGCCTTGTTTTTGAGGGTGATTAACAAATTCGTAATCTTCTACAGTTCGCTTTCTGCTGTTTTGTGTGGATTCTCTATTTATCTCAGTCTGTTTCATGTGAAAAAGGTTATTTGAAATGTTTTCTTTTCGAATATATTAGCGCACAGATTTAATTGTTAAATCTTACTGGTGTTAATACATTTCCGAATTTGCTTTAAAAAAAAAATTAAATAAAGAAATAAATTTACAAAAAAAGATGTTTAGAAATTTTGCTGTGATGCTTATTGATTTTAAAATGTCCGTTTTGTACTGAGTTTGGGTTCAGTTTGCTTGGAGAAGATTTTCAAGAAATCAATCCTATCTCTGATATACGGCTATCTTGAGAATAAAAATAGTCTGAATCTCAGAATTATTTGGGAAATACTGGATGCACTTAATTAACTGAATTTAGAAAAAAGAATCTACGACACTTGAAACAAATTGCCGAATCCACTAAAGAGAGGGGATTGATACGGCAAGAATAGTTGTAATAGAATTTGCGCCGCTCACGCGCTTGAGAACGAACATTTCTTCTGGGAAATTTTCTGATAAATTCCATGCATACTTAGCCAGGCGATCCATATAACTTCAAGAGAGACTGCTTGAGCAGAAAAGTGGATCTGATCATGGAGAGGAAGAGATGGCAATATCGAAATGAAAGGAACGAAGGAATAGAGCTCCCAATTCCCGTTTAAATCCCTTCAAAGTAGGCTATCAGTTCAAATCGAGAGCTGATAGCCTTCGCTCTGGAATCTTTCGATGCAGTCATCATTCTTTCTTTTCGTGGGTATCTTGTCCGTATTTTTTGGATGCTTAATCAGAATTTTCCATGCATGTCGCTCTACTGAATTGCAAAATGTGAATAATGAGACCTAATTTCTGCAAAATCCTTCTCTCGACAGTCATTTTATGTTATTAATAGTCTTTTTCCATAGAAGAGGCGTATCCCAAATGAAAAATTTCAATTATGAGTAAGCCTCTAATATTTTCTGTATTAATAATCTATTGTAAATTTTTCAATACTGAATCGGGAAAAAAATCACGACTTCAATAACAACAATCGTTTGTTAGAAATGTAAAACTGTTTGTGCAACAACAACATTAATATTTGAAAGAAAACATTTTTTATTCACCTCGATTTTGAAATTGTGTTATAAGAGTGAGAATTAAATTTCTCTATTGGACTTCTTCATGGGTTAAGCACAGCAGTTCCCTCTTTCCTCTGAATTTTTTTCATTTGGAACTATTTAAACGCTTTTCGTGTGTGCGATTTCGCGTAATAGGCAAGTTGATATAAAAATACGTGTTATTTTTTGGAAAATGAGATTAATTTAAAGATATTTACCTTCAATATAGCAATTAATAACTTCATAAAGTAATCGAAAGAATCTTTGAGAAATGGTAAATCCAGCTCTTTTCTCTTGCGAATCCAACTGACCCTCTCTAGCCACTTAAATTCGAGATCAAGAAGAGACTAAGCTCTCGCTCTGAAAGAGTCAAATCAGTTGAGTTGCATCCCGAGATGCCTTGGGTCCTCTCCGCTCTTTATTCTGGAAATGTGACAATTTACGATTATAACAACCAGGTTTCTTTCCCATTCGTCGTCACTAGCTCACTTAAGGCAATAGACAACCGTCAAAACTTTTGAAGTCTCCAGCTCGCCAGTGAGAGCGGCAAAGTTCATTGTACGAAAGCAATGGATTGTTGCTGGATCAGATGATCTTATGGTCCGAGTTTACAATTATAACACCATGGAGAAGGTCAAGACCTTGGAAGGCCATACCGACTACATCCGATGCATCTGTGTTCACCCAACTCTTCCGCTGATTTTCAGTTCTGGTGATGATGCCAGCATTAAAGTCTGGAACTGGGACGACAACTTCAATTTGGTTAAATCTCTGGACGAGCATGTTCACTATGTCATGCAGATCTGTGTCAACCCAAGAGATTTCAACTCGTTTGCTAGTGCCAGTCTTGACAAAACTATCAAGGTAAATTATAGATTGTTATCAGGCTAACCTGCTGCTCTCTATGCAGATCTGGAACCTTAATCAAGTGAACAGCACCTCTTCAGCTCCAGTCAGATCAAACTACTCGCTTGTTGGTCATGAAAGTGGTGTTAACTGCATCGATTATCACAAGGGTGACAAGCCATACCTCCTCTCAGGAGCTGATGATAGGTATTTCAGCGCTAATTTATTTGATAGAAAGTAACGATTAAATCTTAGAACCGTAAAGATCTGGGATTACCAGACCAAGCAATGCCTTCACACTCTTGAAGGACATTTGAACTATGTCACAGGCGTCCTTTTCCATCCAGAGCTGCCAATCCTTCTCTCATGTAATTTGGGTTTACTAAACCAATTTCACTAATTGAAATCCAGGCTCTGAAGACGGAATTGTTAAGATCTGGCACGCAAACACCTATAGACACGAAATGACTTTGAATTACAGTAATATAAGAAAGAGGACTTGTTTCCAAATAATATTCTAATATTCAGACATGGACAGAGTCTGGTCGATGGATGCTGGAAAGGATTTCTCTAATGTTATCGCCCTCGGATATGACGAAGGAACAATCGTCATAAAGATCGGTAGCGACGAGCCAGTCTGCAGCATGAGGTAAGCTCATCCTTAGGAAGCAGCAAGTCATTAAATTATATTAGCAACGGAAAAGTTGTCATGGCGAAGAATCTCGAAATTTTCACTGCCAATCTTAAAGCTATCAATGTTAACGATCCTGAGGTTGTTAAAGATGGTGAAAAAATCCCTATTCCACTCAAAGAGCTCGGAATCTCCGACATCTTCCCTCAAGTACTTTGACTTCTTCATTTTCAGGACTGATTATTTTCCCAAAAAGTACTTGAGATATGCTCCAAACGGACATACCTTCGCTATTGTTGGCGATGAAGAATATTCGCTTATGAGAGTTCAAGGATTTAAAAACGCAGGTAAATTTTCAAGTGCCGGCCCATCATTCACGATGACCTATTCCAGGATTCGGAAGCGGCTCTGATTTCGTCTTCAGCACCTCTGGAGATTATGCCGTCCGCAACAGTTTCAACATCAGTATTTTCAAGGGAACTACAAACCAACAAGAAGTGAGCCTTAAGACCGATTTTACAATTGAGAGCATTTTCGGAGGAACTTTACTGTAACTCTTTAATAATCCAAAAGACACCTCCTAACCAAGTTTTTGATAAAAGCGCTGTTAAATCTTCTGAATTTTTGGTCTTCTATGACTGGAGCACAGCCAGAGTGGTCCGCAGAATTGAAATTTCGCCAAAGAAAATCTATTGGAACGATGCTGGCACGCTCATCTCGATTGTTACCAACGACACCTTCTTCATCCTCTCCTACAATGCCAAGGTGAGTCATTGAGAATCACCCGCATGAATAATACTTTGAAATAATCAGATTGTGAGTGAAGAATTAGGGAATGCTGACCCAGAAGAAGGTATCGAGGCCGCTTTCGAAGTGGTTTTTGAGATCAATGACCAAGTCACCTCTGCTGTCTGGATCAACGATGTCTTCTTCTACACAAATGCCAACGGCAAGCTCCAATACGCAGTCGCTGGAAAGGCTTTCAATTTTGCTCTTGTCGACAGATCAAAGTAACACACAAAGTTGCTGAATTACCATTTAATTCAACCGTTTTAACGTTTAGATACATCTTGGGTTATGTCTCAACTCAGAACAGATTATACCTCACTGATCGCCAGTTCAATATCATCAGGTAAGGACAATATATGCAGCGAATGTGTTCTAACTTTTTATTTTTCCTTGAAGTTTTGAAGTTCTTAACGCAGTGACTCAATACCAATCTGCTGTTGCCTCACAAGACCTCAAAAAAGCTTTGGAACTCGAAGAAACTATCCCAGTCAAATACCATGATAAGCTTGCTAAATTCCTTGATCAAATCGATAGAAAAGAAGAAGCCTTCGTTCTTGCTCAAGATCCTGATCATAAGTAAATTGATGTTCGAACTATTCATAAACTTAACACCTCCTCTCGAAAGATTCGAATTAGCAATTCAACTTAACAAAATCGAAGATGCGTTCAAGATTGCTCAAAAGGAAGGCTCTAATTTGAAATGGAAACAGGTATGCCTTCGTTTGTAAGCGCATTTCTCTTAACAGTGAATCTGTAGGTCGGCGATCTCGCGCTGATGAGCGGCAAAATCGAATTAGCAATTGACTGTTTGGAAGCTTGCAATGACCTCTCTGGTCTCTTGCTCGTATATACAAGTCTTGGAAAAAGAGAGCAGCTTGAAGGTTTGGCTGCAAAGGCTGATGAACTCACAAAATACAATATTTCATTTGTGTGCTATTTCACTTTGGTAATGATCAGAATTTTATCCAGCCATTAAACGATTACATCATGCAGGGAGAAACTGACAAATGTATCAAGACTTTGATAAAAGCGAAACGTATCCCAGAGGCTGCCTTCTTTGCCAAGACATATTGCCCATCAAAAATCTCAGAAATCGTTGAACTTTGGAAGCAAGACCTTCAAAAAGGACACAAGATCACAGGTAATTCGTTATTTCAATTGCTTGTAACCTAATGTCTCTATACCAAACAGCCCAAAAAATCGCTGATCCTCTCGATTATCCTGATCAATTCGAGGATTTAACTCTTTGCCAGTCTTTAGAAGAGTTCATTAAAAAGAAAAGAGAAACACTTAAGGATGTTCCAGCTCATCAATACAGCGAACTCAAAGAATTCTTGTCAACTGACCTGTTCAAAGTATTAAAGGAAGATAAGAACGCCGACCTTAATTCTATCGGCTTTGATTTTGAAGTCCTCCCAGAAAACCCACTCTTCGAGAAGTTAAACATCAACGAACAAGGTGAACCTCTTTAAATAATGTTTGTGGATTGCTAATGAGTTCATATGGTTCATATTAAACAAACCTTTCTTATGCAAAAAAGATATTCGGTGTTATCCATGTGTGAAGCTAATTGCACATCTCAAATGAGTTAGATAAGAATTAAAAAACTACAGCAATACGAAAAATATCGTGTTCACTTAGTTCTCATAAAATAAGCAAGGTGGTTGTGGATATACTCTTAAGGTAGAGCCTTACAATCTTAATAGTGATATTGAGAGTGTTCAGTGGGTATTTCCTGAATAAAATAAATAACTCTCTTTAAAAAAAAAAGGGGGTGCTTCAATTTTTAAAACTTTAATTTTTCAAATTGATTTCGAATTTATTTTGTTAATCACTGGATTTTTATTTGTTTTAGATACTTTTTATTGCGCATACCCTCTGATTGCTTAACAAACTTTTCAGATTCATTTGTATCCTGATACTCGAAACCACATTTTCTCATGCAAGCGCACTTTCTATAGTATTTTAAAATCGCAACTTATGAGCAAAAAGTTTTGCTATTCGTTCCTGTTGATCATAATGTCTAGTTTTCAGCTTTATGAGTCAATTGAGAGTCTTCGATTCGAGTTTTTTTTTGAATGAGCAATGAATTTGCATTCTGTATTGTCTGATTAAGGCAATTCAATTAGCTGCGACCTCAACAATAAACTTTATATATTCGTACACATCATAATTTTAAATAATTCAATTAAAATGCAAGGAGATACCCTCTTTACAACGCAGGAGGATGAAGTCCTTTCAAATAAACTCAGACGTACTCTTCAATTTTGCAGAGCGAGGGATTCTGGCTCAGCAATTAATTGCGGAGGAAGCACAGAAGCCACCACGTTGGAGTTTAAATTCTGTATCAAAGAATCTCCATTTTCGAAGTACGGTGACTTAGATCTAAAGGGTCAAAGACAAAACAGAAACAGTTCACCTATACTAAAGATTTGCAGGAAATTTCCTGCTTATCCAGGTGAGATTTCTGAAGGACACTCGAACTCGATTGAAAATAGCACAATAGGATCAGCTCCTAAGTGCTTATGTCTTGAAAGTACAAAGTCACAGAAGAGTTGGCGCACTTATCCAAAAAGTATTTTAAAATCTGGCACAAATAGCAAATATTCCAAAAATTTCAAAAAATACTTTGATTACGATCAATTACAGTCCAAAGCTTACGATGACGACGATGAAGATGATGAAGAATTCGATAGTGACCTTCCAATAGTAAGGATTATTAGCTCGCCTCAGGGAAAAAGCAAAAAACCGCCTCCGTCTTTCAACAGTAGTTTGAACGAAATTCAGTTTCTTGAAAGCCTTCCCCAAGACAAATGCTCCTTATAACTATCACGATATGCTATCATTCACATTTGAGGAGTAGAAGTCAAAGGTCTGGCCTGAGTTGTTGATATTAACGACAATTTAGGATCTTTTTTATCATTATTTGCATTAGGTAGGTTGGGAAGTTCTGGTGTCTGTTAAGTGAGAAAACACCAGATAATTTTTTTTGTACTTTGAATTTACTTGAGTCATGTGTAAAGCTAATAAACTAAACTAATAATATTTTTTTATGAACTATGCCTTCTCAGTTTATTTTCTTTACAAACAATTTGCTAATAGTTACAAGAAACCCTTCAAATTCAATGGGAAAAAAAATTGTTAAAAGCGGATATTCTTGCTATTCAACTACTCTTATCGGATTTAATTAGGATCAATAGAGATACGATTAGTTAAAGAAACGATAATTATTATAATTCCCTTCGTTAATAGAAGTCAGCTTATTCTCGATTTCTTTAAAGATATCGTTCTTCTGGGTCTGATCTTTCGTATAAAGTGCCACTCTTCGCAGAGCAGTTCTATCATCCATCTTATAGGCACCTCTGTTCGTCCCGTCGCGCCTTTGTGTCGCTTTGATCAGTCTATCTGAATGCTGATCCATTTTGTCCTTCAATTTCTGAAATTTGTCTAGCAAAGCGGTTTTGTTAACACGAGGGATATAAGAATTCTATCAAAGGTTAGACGAATGCTGTTGGATGCAATTGAAATTACTGCAGGTGCCAAATCTGAGGAATTATTATATGAATTTCGGCCAGCCTTATCAGTGAGGTTCGAGGTACTTGATTGGTTCTGCTGCATTTTCGTAAATTTCTTACAAAGTGATGAAGCAATGATTACCTGGTTTGTTGAAACTGGAGAAATTAGTCCATTCACAGGCGATGTATATTTCGGTTCATAGGAAACTCGGCTATATGTCGGTGATTTTAATGAAGCACTCGATGCATCTAATTGAAAAGTCTCATCAAAGACAAAAATCAGCAGAACATACATGCTATGGGCTGAATCCTTGATAGATGAGTGTTGACTTTGTCCATGTCGACAGGCTTAGCCTTGATAAGATTCTTGAATGATTCCCATTCTCTCTTATATGTTGTCTGGGCTGGGTCGTTCTGGAAAATCCTCTCGAGGAAAACTCCAATCTTTTCTACTTGGTACTGCTCGGTAAGTTGGTCATTGTTGGTATTCAGCTTTGGCTGCGAGAAATGATTTTGAATGGATGTTGTTGCTCTTTGGATCGACATTTTAATTCCGTGTGAGTAGACCTTTATTAGAATGTGAGACAGATTGTTTAAATTTTATAACTTTTTGCTCATGACCATAATGGTTTGTTAGATAGAACATCATTGAGATTAACAAAGTTTTTTCAGAGAATTAACACTCATTGCCTTATCGCTAATCGCTGACGATTGGATATATATTTGAGAAGACATATAATGGAATTCACAGATAAATATAATAATAGTTGATAAGACTTTGAATGTGAGGAAACGTGCTATGAGCGTTGAACATATTACATCGTCGCTTGAGAAATTGACAAGTTTTGAGTCAAATAAGATAGGAATAGTGAAGATTCATTCGAAAAGAGTTTATAGTTGTCACCTATCAAAAAGATCTTCAGACATACGAAATACATTGATATTGGAAAATACGTTTTGGCAAAAAATCATGACTGTAGCATTGAACTTCTGTTGTTGTTTGAAAACGTGTATGCTATTTATTTCCACTAATTTTCTGAGGCGAATCTCAATCTGTGCAAAGCTTCATTGCTGATTGACTCGTTGTAGAAACGAAAAATTATCGAATTTTAACGTATCCACAAGATCTCAACAGGCAAAGAGAGTAAAATAACTATGATCCTTCAACATTTTCAGATATTTTCTGAAGAAGGAAAAAATAATTTGTACTGATGAATGAATCATGTAGCTATTAACTTATGGATGAGAGGTTCTTATTAATCCGGTAAGCTGCAAAAGAACGAAACATCAGCAGGATTATTGTAATAATTTTCCCTCTACGGGCGCAGTAATTCAGAACTTTACTATTGGTTCCCAATATTAACGGTTAATTATTCCGATTCGAAGCGACTCTACAAATTCGTCTTATCATCAATGTTTCTATCACGTTACTCCACTCCACTACATGTCTGGTACACCCTTTGCTATAATAATCTCCACTTTTCTCTCACAACTCACTACAGTCAAAAACGCCTGGTTTTAGCCTATCTGTTTAGTGTGAGTTAAAAGAAACTGAATTACTGTAAAAAATAAAATCATAAGAGTTAATTTAAAGCATCAAAACAGTTATTGCATTTCGAAAACTCCAACATGTTCAGCGAAGAGCAAAGTATTCATTATTCAACTTCATTATCCCCACTCTCCTCATCAATTCCAAAGTGGCACGGCAGCGGATAGTCAGCAATTTTAAAAAGTTATACCTGGAAAATTGCATATCTGACAATTTATTTCCTCATCAAGAGGTTTTGACGAAAATCAGAAGTGCAGAAGAAAGTAATGGCATTCTAGAGAGCAATTCACTTTATTGCTGTCCGAATAGACTATTTAACTCTCGAGAATTTAGAACTCAATTCACCTGATATCAATGATAGCGACCTGTACCCTCTAATACGGGCGATTCAAGTAATTAACAACGTCCTCTGTGTTCTCAAGTTGCCAAATGGATAGACAACCAACTGTGTCAAAACGGTGGATCTCTCAAAGATTACAATTCAAGTAAACATCCAGTCTAAAATAAAAATAATGTGCATTAAGGACCCCAAATCTGTTATGAGATCTTTTCGAGCTGCATCAAGCGTCGAGCAAGTTAATTTTGGGGCGACAAGTAACACTTCGAGCAGTCTGTTGTCCGGGAAATAAGAGTTATTTCTGTAATATAGATAAAAAGCTTCTCGACAGTTCCTTGTCTTCGATTCAAAGCCAGCAAACCTCACATTCGATTCGCAAATCAGGCTCGGCAGTCTTTAACAACGTAAATTAATAGCAATTAACAGTGTTTATATATTCTTCTTCGCAAAGTCGAATAATTTGCAGCAGCCAAGGAAAAACCGATTTTCTAAAGCGAGCAAGACAAAAGAAGCGTTCTTCCCAGCTGCAGCTTCGGAAAGCAAGTTTTCTCGAGAGGAACATTATTTAAAAAGATCAGCATCTGATTTAAAACCGAGCTCACAGAATATTGAAGTTGAAGAATTAAAAGACCATATTAGAAATTCAATAAGTACCTGGGTTTTTGTTTCAATAATAGCTAACGAAATTGTGTTCATCTGGTTAGGACTCTTAAAAGATATTACCACGCGCAATGAGTCACCGGCACACAAAAAGTCGAGGAAAATTATGTCTCGAATTGAATGGATAGCTCAGATCAGAGAAATATATAGTGATCTAATAACGACTCACAACAGAGAGTACTTCAGCAAAGAGTCGGTCATAGAGATGCTCTGTAAAGGAGAGGCTGTAAGCAACCATACCCAATGATCTAATGTTGATTATTTTTGATTTCATCTCAGGAATTTCCGCTGCTTGATGAAGATGAATACTATCAAACTCACTTAGATTGTGGTTTTTCATTACAGGATGTCCTCAGAATGCTCCGAGAGAGCGATTCAGAGGACTTACATTACGATGATTTGATAGAATTAATATCAAAAATGTCAAAACGTGAGCTCTCACCCTTCTCGTTGAGCCTTCCAAAGCCAAAGGTCAAAGAGGCCCAATTCGATTCTTCAAAAACATCATCTCATCTGAAGAAAAATTCAGGTGCTGAGGAATATGAAGAAACTCATCCTCAGACTCAAGAAGACAGATTCGCCTACTCTGAAACGAAACCAAATCTAAGATCGCCAGCAGAGTTATCTCGAGGAGGAACAGTTTATTCGTTTTCTAAAAATAAAATACACTCCTTCTCCCCACAAGCTCGTCAAAACTCCCGTGAAAAAGTTCCTCAAAATTCTGAAGGCAGGCCAACGAGCGAATATTCAGGAAGGTCTGAATCGTTTGATAAGAAAAGTGCAGTTGATTCCCCTCCACAGATCAAAAGCGCTCTCAATAATTCAAAGTCCAGCCCATTAATTGCAAATAAAGAAAGGCTCTCTCCAAATCTAAGAGCAGACACAGCGAATTTCAGAAAGGACTCAAATCCAAGGGGAAGTGATGAGGGTAGAGAAAATCTGAATGACTCGATTTCGAGCGAGCAGTCTGTAGGAAGTCCTACCTTTACGCCAGGAAAGGCAAGCGATCTCAGTATTGATATAAAAACAACCAATACCGATACTCAACAGGAGATTTCAACAAATATAACTACAAAAGAGGGGGCTTCAAAAAAATCACCTTATAAAACAGACAGCACGATTCATGATTCTGCGAAAATGGCATCTCAGAACCGAATTTCTCCTTTTTCGAGCCCAACCATAGAAAATAATGTATCACTCTCGAAGTTGGAGCCAGGTAAAAGTCAGATAGTACCAGACGGCTCAGCGCAAAAAAAATCTCAAACTCCTAGTAGGGTACAAAATTCAGGGATTATTGCGAGGCTTATGACTCAAAATGCCTCAAAAGGAGCTAACTCAAGTCAGTCAAGTAGTCCAGCTCGATCAGTGCAGGACAGCAGTCTCTTGCTGGCAAGCGAAAAAGGTATTAGTCCTGTTGGCACGAGCCAAGGCACTACTCTCGCGCAGTTAAACAATGAAATGCAGGGTAAGGATAGATTAAACGCATCGACACCACCGCAGAGGAGTTCCCCAAATAAAATTAGCGGGAGTCTAAAAGAGACACATAGTGTGTCTCAAAAGAACTTGCCTAGCAAGAAGATTGAGGAAGGACACTCTTCTCGAAGCATGGAGAAAGCTCAGTACTCAGGCAGAGATGATCAAGCTGGAGGAGATGCTCATTCAAAGAGCTTCCGAAGCACAGGTACGCTTTCAGCACATTCAGCGAAAATGACAAGTGGAGCACACCCCCAAATTACGGAAACTACTAGAATGGACTCTAAAACAGACAGATATGAAACAGACGAAGGGTATAACGCGATGTCTTCTGCAAGGACTTTTGGATTAAGAAATAGTGATGATGATTATGAAGATGAAGAGGTGGATGTAATGAACCTTGATTCTCAGGAAAGATTTCAAGGAAAAGGTTACAAACAACTTGTCGGCCATAAGCCACAAGGTGTTAGAGAAGCCGCTGGACCTGCAGGGTCAAGAAGTCACGAATCAAAATTTCTCAAGCAAGGAGGAGGAAGTATCTCTAATCAGAAGCGAGGTCAGCTCAATCACTCTGAATCACATGGGTCTCTGTCTAGTTTGCAGCAGCAGATAGTCAAAGGACGTCAACAGCATCTTAGCTCCTCAACAAACAGAATAGGATCGACTTTCTCACAAACTTCCCAACGCAACCCTTCAGACATCTCAAGAATTAGCGCAAAAAATAAAAACCCCTCTTTTAGTCCCAGCAAGCAAGAACTTTCTGAATTGAATAAAACAGGTCCTAGTATTTTAAAGGGCTCAAAACATACTACTCCAGGTTCAAGTCAGTTTAGTCTTTCTTCTCTTCCACTAAGTGGACATCGGAACACCCAAAAGACTGCAAATGAATTGAGCATTCATCATCATGTGACTCCAAGCGGAAATCTTAAATCGTTCATGCAAACTGATAACAGTTTAATTTCAAACGAAGAATCTCCAAAAAGAAAGCTGTATGGCGATTCCATAGAAAAGAAACTCCTGACTTTAGAATCTTCGAGTCAAAAAATCTCTCTTAAGAGTCCTTCGTCCTCACACAACCAGAGCACGCACTCCATTAAAAGCTCGCACTTTGCCAGCGACAAATTCTCGTTCTCTAGTGATAAGAAATCTCCAATAGCGATGGGCTATCAGCAGCAGTCTCGCTACTCTAAAAGGAGTCCGGTGAAGATAGAAGAAGACCCGAATGATCTGAATTCTAAATTGAAAAAACTTGCACAAATCACAAAACCTCATGCTGGGTCAGCTCTTGTTAACAAAATCAAAGAAAGCTATGCACCAACCTTACTGAAATCTGACATGCAATGTGCCACTGTGAGTCTCAGTTACATCGACGAGTCACAGTATCACGATGCGATCGAAAAAAACGCTTTCAAGGCTGTCATTGAAGAAGTACAAGTAATGAAATTTAATCTTTTGTTAGTAGTCTTATGCATTGTCTGCCTTAGATTTTCAAACTTACAGACTCTTTGATATCGTGTCAAGCGCTGCATCGAATATTGCATGCTGATATCTTGGTGTTAAATCTCTCGAATAATAACTTGAGGAGCTCTTCATTCTTGATAGAAGTGCCAAAACTTCTCTTCTTGAATGTCTCGAACAATGAGTTGCAAGAGCTAGACACTCTGAGTTATTGCCCGCAGATTGAAGAAGCAATCTTTTCTCATAACAAGATAACACAGATCCCCAACCTTAGCCGAGCCGCAAATCTCACTCTAATCGACGCTTCCTTCAATCAAATCTACAGCTATGAGAATCTGGCAACGCTGGCTCAGAATTATAAGCTCAAGGTTTTCAATTTGTCTCATAATCCGATCACCAGCAAGATGGGACATAAGGAGCGACTGAGTGGGATTCTGAAGCAAGTGCTTGCTTTTGATATTTTTGACATAGTAAGTTCTACTTTTATTCGGAATTGAGTCATATCGCACTTTTTTCGTAGGAACTTTCCGACTTCAAGGATCTGGAAGGGATCTGCTTTAACTTACTTCAACATCGGTCAAATAGCCCCTTTGCGTCGAAGCAACTCAAACGAGGCAATTATTCATCAATATCAAGTCCTTCATTGCTCTCGTCATTACATTCGCAATCGAAAGGGAGATTTGATATTACAGCCTCGCTCCAAAGCCTAGGCTATTCATCCAGGTTTCAGGCAGGGAAAGTATCCGAAGAGGAGAGAAACCAGAATTCTCCTTCTCGATATGTGAAAACATCACCAATAATACGTTCTAATCAAACTCCTAATCGCATGGAGCCGGTTAGGATGCTAGACTTTGCTGTAGATCCTCGCTATCTGCAGTCGTTCAAAACTCCGAATCGAGTGAGGAAACCGATTCAACCGCATGAATGCTACCCTGATTCTGTGACAAAAAATATTCAAGTTCTTAAAGTTTATTTGCCCAGAGGATCCAAGAGTATTTCCAATTTTTCCCTTCGTAATATTGAATTTTATCTGCTTTAGCTCCAATGAGAGTTGTACCGCAGTCTGAAAGCCAGACTGGAGAGCATTCCACCTTTAATGATTCAATAGCTGATTGTACCACAAGGAGAACCTATAAAGTTGCACAAACTACTGACAGAACTAACGTTTCCAAGAACAGTAAATAAATTTCTTAGGACACTGGCATAAAGTTAAATAGGGGCCACCTCTCGAAGGTAATTTTGATCCAAAGAAGCTCAAGATGCAAAAGACGCAGTGAGCGATTGATTTTATTAACATTACTGTGAAAAATAAATAGAAATAGCGCACTTTTAACTTTTGTGTGTAACAATCATTATTTCACTATAAAATACTAATGAGATGTGTTTTACGAATATTTACAAATTACCTATGAATATGAATAGATTAATGTTGTTAGACGAAATCAGAGATCTTGCAACCAATCCAACTAGTAAGAAATTGGTGGCTGCCAGCGCAGATGGTACTAGTCTCTTGTATATGTTCCTGAATTTGGCACTTATTGCAGTTTTAGGAGGTACCCAATTTTTCCAATTAGTAAAATTTTTGTGGTCATATTTGTTCACGCGTGATTTGCGGAGCTCTTTCTCGTCGATTTCAGAAGGAAGCTTCTCCATAAACCTCTGATAATTTATTCTTTCTCTTTCTTCGGCGGGAGTCAGAGTAGTTTTGGTGGTAATACTCTCATAAGTCGCTGTAAGGATCTTTACAGCATCATATGGCTTGTATTTCTCTGGAAACAAGAGAAATTGAATGATTTTGATTCTGAGAAGATAGCCGCAGACAGGGTTTTCGAGTATGTTGAGCTCACGAAGATTCTTGAGAGTACCTAACTCTATTAAGTCATCCAACACATCAATTTTGTTTTTGTGAAGGTCAAGAACTTGGAGTTTTGGAGCTCCTTGAACAAAATTGGTTGGATCGAAACGACTAATGTTATTATTGGCCAGCTTGATGATGATGAGATTAGTCAGAAATTTCAGGGGTCGGAGAGGTGGAATATTAAAATGCTTTTTCCCAGAAGCGTCAAGCTCTTCTAATTTTTCTGGATCGAAGGTTAGATCACAAAACTTATTACGAAGTTCGTCGTAACCCTCGAATTGCAGAGTTTCGTATTTTTGAGGTAAAACCAAGGCACGCATAACTTCTTATTCGTCAATACTCAGTCTGGATAATATGTATAAAATTTATCCTCAATAATCGAGGTGATCTGTTATACAATTTAGTTTGGGTGTTTTTTTCAGTGAGTTCCAAAAGAAAGAAATTTAATGAACAGTTCAGCCTCAAGTACGTACTTGCTTACTCAAAACTAGTTGATAAGAGTCACCTTCAAATTTGACCTTCTTTGACATTGATTTACTCAGTTCGCAATGAAGTGTTAAAGTAAACTGCCAAAAATCGATATATATTAAACAAGTAAAAAGCCAGCTGAGCTCATGCTAATTCTTTGAAGGTTGATAGTCTGCACTAAATAGATGTTCGTATCGTATATTATGCTATTTATTTGACAAATATCTTAATGAATCTTGTCAACTATCTTCAGGAGTAATCAAGTACCAAAAAAAAAAAGCGAAGAAAGCTCGCTGAAAGTTGAGTAATTGTACGAAATAGTCATCTAGTCAGCAGAGTGAGTTAACAGCTCCCGTTTGGAAACTCCATATTTTCAAATCCATCGAATTCGAGCTGAATAACTCCTCAATGACAACATGTAGAGCAATGGCTCTGATGAAAATTTCTCAGGCAAAACGAAGTATTTTGATTTTAGTATCGATTCGCTGGCAAGGGTGAGTTTTTCTGAAATTGTATCATCAGATGACTATCAGAAGAAATACAATCTTCCAGAAAATAAAATTCTCTAAATTTCTAAGTCGTAATTGAACACCATTCTTCTCATGGGTTGCAGTTGTGGAACATCTCAAAATAATGCACAACAAGTCGCTCAGCCGCTGCCTCAAAACAATCGTCCAACGAACGCAGTATCAGCAGCTGTACTTCAAATTGAAAATCCGGTCAATATAAATCAAAAATATGAGATCTTCTTCCCGATCATCAGTAAGCAATCCATTATCAGCATCAGTGTCATGACCAATACGTGCAGGAGATAACAAAATAGGAACAGGTATCAAGCGGACCTATGCTTATAAGTCGAAAGTTCCAGAGCATGTGCTTAAGGCAAAGCGACAGGAATACTGGGGTAATAATCTCTCGTGAATTACCCAAGATAACGTCTATTCAATTCAAAAGAGACGAGAGTAGAGGGGCATCCAGAGATGTGGCAGGCAATGCGCATCGCGTGTGAATCTGATGAGGGTATTTTCTCATGTTCTGCAAAGCTTTAAACCATAAACTTTAGCTGACGCACTTGCAATATTAAATGTTGTTGGAATGAAACTAATCAATAAGTCTCTTCAAGGAGCTTATGATCCTCAAGGTAATGAGAACCCAAATAATTTTCATCTAAAAAATTCGATTGCTTAGGAAATAAATATGATGTTCCAATTTTCTGTATAAATCCTCCCTTGGTATATGAAATTGAGAAGGAAACGAATGTCGACAAAGAGCAATTAAAAGTCTCCACTCTTAAGGTTAACCTCTAATCTCTTTCTTTTTTTTGTTTTCTCTCTCTTCTTTTAGAGAAAATACTTCTGATGTATTACTTTATTTTTCGGGAGCTAATCTCTAAGACTTGTAATTAGGCGAAGATAAGATGTGCTCGACTGACAAATGATATAGAAGAGGAAATTAAAACAGATATTTCAGTTGAAAATCTTAAACGAATATTCATTCAAAAATATAACGCTGATCCTCTAAAACTTGAACAAATAAGATTTTTCTACGGAGGCAAGGAAATGCGCAACCAAAATCTTGTAGGAGAATATAATGTTCAGGAAGATACCATTATCACCGCTTTTGTGGCACCACCTCAAAAGCCTGGAAGTAAGCAACAAAAGTGAATTTAAAATACGAGAGTTTTTTCATGCGTTGGTTGGTATATCAATGTAGATTCTGTCTCTTTTTTTTTATTAACATGCCTGAATTCTAATAATTAACCAAATAAATGCCTGTGTTATATATATATGCCTTCCTTTTATTCTCTTTGTTATTTGGAATATGTAAATTTCTAAAATCCTAAAGAGAATGTAACTGCGAATTTGGTATTTTCGGTTTGTAATGAATACCTACTCAGGATGAGGTTTATTCCTGCTGATTTTATGTGCTGGTGTATATGCAAGGTATAGAATTACAACAAGATATATTGAAGGAAACCAATTCTACTAGCAATGACCGCAAGCCTTGGAAGTAGACCAGAGTCTGAAACTCTTACCACCGATGGCCCAAACTTTCTTAGCGCACTCGAAGTTGGCCTTGGTGTTGCATGGGGGAGCGCTACCGCAGAGTTTCCAATTAACCTTGTTGATTTGCCAAAGTCCGACATCGAAAGAGCCATTAGTGTTGTAGTTCATTGAGTTTCCATTTCCGCCAGATTCATGATGAATGATGCATTGGCAGCATTTTTGGTTCCATCCACTGAATTTAGCACACCATTGAGCAGCGTTTTCACGTCTGGCAGACTGTCCGCAAGGGCATGAAGGGCATCTTCCGCCTGGGCAGTTTCCACCACATTTGCTGCCAGCGAAAACGCTGACAGTGAGTAGAGCAAAGAGAGCGATGATGAGAGCAGTTTTCATTTGTGTTGATTGAGAATTTTTTGTTATTATCACCGCATGTATTCACGGTATTTAAATTCAACTCGATTAGATCCTGAGCCAATTCAAGGAAAATTTATTTATAGATAAGCTTAATTTATTGAATACTTCGTGAAACATCACATGTACGAGAAGATACTCTCTTTTTCCTGTAACGACATAGAATAAAAGAATGTCTTCCAGTTGAACTTTAGTAGAATTCCGCAATAGGCTAGAGTTTAGATATAGCAAAGATGTTTAGTTTCTCCACTTATTTTAGATGTATTGCGACTTATGACTTATTCGTGAGATTAGGTCGAAAATACCACAAAGCTTACATTCTCGTAGAGCTCTAACAAAGCAACTAACTTTTCTCCAGTCGCAGTCGCAAAGTGAAGATGAATCAAATAAGCAGTTTCCACAAGAAATGGACTGATACTAACGCCGTACTAACATTTTCAATCTACGGGCTCTTCCGCGAAGGATGAAAATCGCAACAGACCAGAATTCAAGCTTTTTCGAAAAGTTTTCATTGGTAGTCAAAATTGTCAAACTCACTCACTTATCAAGAGAGGTCCAGCAGCTTTTATTTTTGTTTAGCAAGTGGCCTCTTTGATCTGTTGCTCCTCCTATCATCATCATCTTGATCTAGTTTTCCGTTGAACTCTAGCTGCTTGTGAAAAAGTAATTGATAGAATTCTCTTCGTTGCCAGCATCTTTGCTGTGTTATATGGACATAATATCTACTCCTCACCATGAAGTCTATCCGGTTCAAATACTTGAGACATCTGAAACAAGGATAAACAGTGAGGATTTAATTCTTCATGAAACTAATCATATATGCTCTCAGATTAGAAGGCCTAATTCATTAACGAAAAGAAGACCTGTTTGTTGTGTATGAATCAACCTTATTGTTCCATTTTTACTTGTGATATATTCAATTCTAACCAAGCATCATTTAATACGGTCTGAGTATTAATCATCGATATTATAGGATGAATTCTTAAGGATGAATTTCACTGTTGTTATAAACTCTTTAGATTAAGCTTTTCCGAGAGGGTGACAGTACAAGATAAAGAGTTGCAACTTAAGTGATGCGTAAGGAAACTTATACATTTAGCAGCCACCGCAAGCCTTGGAAGTGGACCAGAGTCTGAAACTCTTACCACCAATAGCCCAGACCTTCTTGGCGCACTCGAAGTTGGCGTTAGTGTTGCATGGAGGAGATCCACCACAATATCCCCAGTTAACCTTGTTGATTTGCCAAAGTCCGACATCGAAAGAGCCATTAGTGTTGTAGTTCATGGCATTTGCGTTTCCGCCAGACTCATGGGAAATGATGCATTGGCAGCATTTTTGATTCCATCCACTGAATTTAGCACACCATTGAGCAGCGTTTTCACGTCTGGCAGACTGTCCACAAGGACATGAAGGGCATTTTCCTTGAGGGCAATTTCCACCACACTTGTTGCCAGCAAGGGCGCTGACAGCAAGAAGACCGAAGATAGCAAGAACAAGAGCAGTTCTCATTTGTAAGATTTAGAAATTATTATTATCTCCGGATGTATTCAAAGTATTTAAAACCAATTCGATTAGATCCTGAGCCAATTCAGAAAAAAATTTAAAGTTCAACTTATTGAACTCCTAATAGGCTATGACGTCAACCGGGTGACGCTCTGTTTTCCTTCGAAATCATGGTCAAGTTGATATGACTCTACTCTTTTGCGATTTAGGAGCTTGTAGGCCCATTATGTTGGATTTTAGAAACGCGATGAATAAAAATTATTTTACAACTTATAACTTTGGTTGAATACTCAGAGATGACTCAGAGACCAACACTCGAAGACTTGCTCAAGTACAAGGAAATGATCTTAACTGGGACAGAAGCTCAGCAAAAAGAAGCTATTACAGCTATAAGACTCGCCTCATCAATCGAGAACGAACCTCCTCTAGGCCTTATTATTAGCGCTGGTTTGGTGCCAGTTTTAATGAACTATCATAAGGAGAAGAAAGACATTTCAAACACTTCGAAGCATGACATTCTTTGGGCGATCACGAACGTTGCCTCAGGCAGTTCTCAAGACACAATGCACGTGATATCACAGAACGGCATGCAATATTTTCTTGAATTCTGTAATGATCCAAACGAAGACGTTTTTGCCCAAGTAACTACTAGTGGCTATTTCTAATGTAAGCTTTTTTTCCTAGGCACTCTGGGGGCTCGCTAACATGGCCGGTGAATCAGCGGTTATAAGAGACCATCTCCTCGAACTCAATGGAATGGAAACTTGTCTCAGAATTTACAATACTTACAAAGCCACACTCAAAACTGAGACTAAGAAAACTATTGCATGGACAGTCAATAACTTATGCAGATTCAAACCACCTGTTAAATTTGAGAAGATTCAGAGCTGTCTCCCATATCTTAAGGAGTCTTTGTCCGTCGAAACCGACCAGGACATCCTCACAGAAAATCTTTGGGCCTGCTCCTATATATCAGACTTGGGAGAGGAGGCCGTGAAACAGATGATTAATGCAGAGTTGATTAAGAAAGTCTGCGATCACTTTGTTAAATCAAACCAACAGCTGTTGATCCTAACACCTTCATTCAGGACGCTATCAAACGTGGTCTCTGGTTCTGATCTTCATACTGACTATATCTTATCATTGGGCCTGTTGCCGGGAGTCGTCGAGTTGCTAAATCATCAGAAGCCAACGATTAGAAAGGAAGCTTGCTTCTTCCTCTCGAATATTGCAGCCGGTGACGCGAGCCAGATTCAGCAGTTATATGAGTATTCTGGACTGATCCCAGCTCTTAAAGTGATCATTTTTAACGATGAAAGCACTGTCAAAATAGAAGCTTTGTGGATAGTATCAAATTCTCTTATGGGTGGTTCAAGCTTACATAAAATGACGCTGTTGAAGTCGGAATTGATATATAAAATACTTGAAAACATTAAGAATTTTTCTAACAAAGCGGTCAAAGTTTTCCTCGAAGGCCTGGCACAACTCTTGCTGATGCTGATAGAACTTCCGAACTGGCCTGATGAAGGAGAACAATTAGTTGCGCTGCTCAAAGATAGGGACAGTCCTTCGATGAATTATTTAGCGGAGCTCGCGAAATCTGATACAGAGATCAGAGGGATTTTTGAAGAAATCAAAGAGATTATACAAGATCCTGCGGACGTCAAAATGGGAAGAAGTAGTACTGAAAGACCGGTAAAATAGCTCCAACTTCCATTTAGGCCATTTAGGTGAGGTTTGTAGCTATATATGGTTAAGAGGCGTGCTACTTTTTCTTCATGATGTTTAATATTTGTGTTCGACTTATTATTATTTAGATTATCAAACTTTATCTTGTGAAAATTCGTTTCTTGTGATGATTTATTTAATTCTTGGCAACAAAAAAATGCTATTTGAATAGTGTCGCAATGACAGTTTACAGCCAACTGTTCAACTGTTCAACTCTTCTCCTTCTATATTCTCGTAAGAATAGATGATAATAAGAAAAATATTATTATTCACTCTTGGTAACCCTTTTTTACCTGTTAACCTTCCTCAAGCTTTCAACATATATAGTGAGCTTTGAAGCATTTTAACAACGAAATATTTTTCCCACTCTGTAACTTATCTTGATTATCAAATTTGCTTCAATTAGTTTCTTGTATTTTAACTTGAAGCACTATTTTTATAGCGAGAAAATTTATTCCTATGATCTTACATTCAAGACCTCTGAGATGGATAAGATTCGGACTGGGAGCTATATATTGAATAAATAAGGTCTATCAATTGGAAGCATTTAATAACCGGTAAATAAGAAGAAAAAAAGCACATATAATTCGCTTTGCATTTTCTTAAAAAAATAAAATAAAGATTATTAGCATACTCTATTTTTCTAATTCTTTGTATTGGCATTGCAACACACACATCCTGATTTCACTTCTGAAGTGACATTTGTATCAAGATTTAACCCTGAGTGTTGGAGTCTTTGGACTTCAGTAATTACTTCTTTTGACAATAAGTCAGGCTTTTTGAAGGAGCCATCTTCAAATTTATCTTTTATTTGTTTTGAAATATCAAAGAAAGCCTCTTCGACGTTCGTTCCTTCCTTTGCACTGGCCTCATAGAACTTTATTCCATACTTTCGCGCCATCTTCTCTCCTTCAATTTTCTCAACTTGTCTTTCACTCATGTCGCATTTATGTCCAACCAATATGACACAAGCGTTGTCAATAGCATTAGATTTTATTTGCTTCATCCAACCGTCAATATTCGAGAATGTCCTTTCGTCATCTACTGAATATAGAAGGAGAACTCCAACAGCACCCTTATAGAATGTCTGAACAATTGAACGGTATTTCTCTTGCCCTGCAGTATCCATTATTTGTAATTTGATGCGTTTTCCTTCAACCTCAATCGTCTTTATCATGAAATCGATTCCTAGTGAGTTTACAGACAAGTGCTATCAATACAATTACTCTACCTATCGTTGCAATATGCGCGTTGCTCACTGCTCCATCGCAAAATCTTGTCAGAAAACATGTTTTTCCAACAGTCGAGTCTCCGAGTACAAGCACCTTAGCCATATGATCGTATGTACTCTTTTCATCATTTGCTTTGGCCATTCAAACTGCAAACTGCAACAAAAGAATACTTCTTAAAATTTTATTCAAGTCTACTTAATGAAACAGTTCACAATATACTCATTAGTCACATAGAAATAAATCGATTTAATTTTTTCTTTATTGCTAACTTTTTCCGAGCTTCTTCGCCTGACCTACCCTTTACACAACACTAGAGAAAACAATATGGTAGAGAGGTAAGTTGGGATGCTTTGCAGACGGTGTTTAACTAATCATTATTGGTTTAAGTAGACCAAAGAAAGTTTCAGTCCCACCCTCAAAAGATACAATTAGATTGAAAGTCGCTCTTCTCGGCGACGGTGCTGTTGGAAAATCGTCGATAGCTGATCGCTATTGCTACAATTCATTCGATAAGACATACAATGCAACGATTGCAGTGGACTACAAGAATAAAATTCTTATGATAAAAGACCAGCAGGTCAATGTAAAGGATATTTACATAATTCATGCGATTCTGACTTTTTTCAGCTCAATCTCTGGGACTTTTCAGGATACCCAGAGTTTTTTGAAGTGAGAAATGAGTTCTATAAGGAAGTCAATGCTATTATCCTTACTTTCGATCTTTGCTCCAAGAAGAGTTTGGATGGATTGGATAATTGGATGAGGGAAGCAAACAAGTATGGAACAAACAAAGATGCCGTCGTGTTTGTCGTTGGAAACAAGGTAATCTGAAATATTTCTGACAATCAGAGCTTACGAAGAATATCAATAGAGTGATGAAAATTTCAAACGGTCCGTGGGAGAGTCAGACGGCAAAGGCTGGGCGAATTCTAGAGGATTCACATATTGGGAGGTTTCTGCTTTGAAAGGTTCAACTAATTTTGTTTCGCGCACAACTTATATACTCGTTTTGATAAATTAGGAGACAACATTAATGAAATGTTCGAAGATTTAATCCAGAAATGTCTGCCAAGAAAATAGGCTGAATTTTTTCAAAAAAGATTGGAAGTTAGAACTTGATGCTTGATTGAGACTCCATTAATTTGGATATGTGTGATATAGGAACACTTTTTTATTTCAGTTACGTCATAAAACATATGAAATGTCATTATTCAAAATTATTCTTTTCACCTAATAAAGCGTACTAAGTAACTTTCATACAATACATAATAAGGTTTGAATTGACAAGAGAAACCAGACTGATCGATTCATAATTTCATATCTATGAGACTCAGCAAAAAAATAAGAGGGACATTTAGGCAATATCCATAGGAATTTCTAAAATCCTCTAAAGAGTCAACGGAAGTTATTTGAAAAATGAGATTTTCTTCCTAACTTCGCTATATATTTTTTCTTGCGTTTGTTTTAGAGTGATTTTCAGAAATTAATAATTTTCAATTTATTTTTCAAGAATAGCAAATTGCATTGATGAATTACCTATTGAAAGCAGCAACGAGCTTTTAAAGGGAAAGAGTGTCATATTGGAAAATGTTAAAGGAGAAAAAATATTTATAATGCTCACCTTTCGAATAACTCAAATCATTGTTTTTTTGATTCGTGTTTTTGAGTGCAGCGTGAACCGAAATTTTGCTAGTCTGTAACCAAAAGGAAGTAAGATGGGTGTATGTAATACTTATGTTTGACTACCGAGCTATTTTTGAGTTTCCTGTTCGGATTGAGGTTGAAGGTGAGTTTTGGTAATTTCAAATGAATTTTGAAAAAATCACGCTAGAAAGAGTTCAACTCTAACTATATACGGGATTGGTGTGCTTTTTTATTGAAATCTAACAATAAATTCTGATTTGTTTGTATTCAGAGTAAGGTATTTGGGTTATCTCATAATTGAGGATAAATTAATTTGAGATTAGACAACGTAACTTTATCCAGATGACATGAAATGCAAACTGCAACATTAAATGTATAACTAATTTCCAATTTTGAATAAGAGATGAAAACAACATAATTATCATTTTGTAAAGAGATTGGAGTCAAAGAAGTCATATAATCCTTAGATGATTACTTGAAAATGCTTAATTAATGTTAGAAATATAGTATAGAGAAGTATTTTTCATTAGACCGAATAAAGAGAATGAACTTTTGATCTATTGGGGCTTGTCTAGTAAAATTGTCGTTTTTTCTTTACATTGAGAAGGATATTCATCTTAGTAAATCTTGCAAAGACTATTCATCTGATTGTTTATTAGAATTAGAAGATAGAACCAAATTTTAGTACCATTTCGATTTATGCTCTCTCTTACTTCCAGTTTTGGCAAGTAATTTTGAAAATACTCAACTAAATCTAATTACTAACTTCACGTAGTTGCTCAGAGTGTTGCTGTACCTAACCTTCCCTCAGTATAATTCAATGTGATGTGAAGTAGAAAAATAGTAAAATAGATTGTCCCTTGACCGTTCTCGAAGGTTTATCAATTATCTAGTTGGTCAATTTGGAGCAAATCTGTAGGAGTACAATTTATTACTTCCAAAGATTAGGTAAACAAAAAGCTATAGTTTTACAACTTCATATCACGAATTACAGCTCTCTAATAGATTGGCGAAATAGAGAGCATTTATGAATTTTCATCTAGCAGCAAGCTTTACAAATCTCTCAATCTGCAAGCTGGAAATTTTACTGTATTAAGTAAATTATCCATGATCCGGCTCTTTACAATAAGGCGATCGATTTTAGGGTTATAAGATGATGATCTGAATATTACATTTCAGAATTCTTTTTTTAGAATTTTTCATATCTCGTGAAAGAACTTATCACCAGATGAAATGCAAATTGACTCTCCGATATCCATCAATAATTTAGTCAGATTTCATTTTTTTTGTTAAGAGAAATAAGCTATCATTATGAATTCGTATAGAATCCCAAAAGGTTGTGAAAAATCGACGACGACAACAACAACAGCAACCAGACAAATGTGTGCTTAGTTGTGAGATAATCTTTTTGAAGCAAACTCTATTATACAAAAGTTCTTAATGTTCCAGTTGGAAAACAAGTAACTCGGAAATCTGAAACGCTCTAGAGTCAGTATAAATTCAAAATTTGGAATCTAATTTCTATCTTTAAATTGAAAGATTTTTTACAACATGGAAAGTAAAGAAGCATCATCTGTTCTACCTCACCACAACATAAAATATGATATTCCAGCTCTCCCTTTTGAGCTTACCCCACCTTTATCTCAGAATATCCACAACATCCTTAGCTTGATCGATGGAGATGGAGATGGAGATTCTAAAAAGAATAAGTTATGGAATAATTATTTCGCTCCTCTAACAAAGGAGTTATCTGTCAATATCCAGACCATCCTCGATAGTAAATGCCTGCAAGCCACGACCCGCTTTGAAAAACAGTCTTTTCCACTACTAAAGACTGACCTCTACGAAAACTTCATTGCAATAAATAAAAACCTAAAGATTGTACGAGAATCGCTCAGCTTGCTGCGATATTATAAATACGATAAGCCAGAGTCATACACCAACGCGATGTTTGAAGATTTCAAAAGAGTCCAAATTTGCTTGCTTCATCTGAACAATGTCATCTGTTGCCTAGAGCAAGGAAAAACTGCTCCTATTCAAGTGAATCCTATTCGGATACTCGATTTGATAGCAGAAGTAGACTTCGATTCTAACTTCGAAGAGGATTTCATCCTCCTTCCGAAAGAGGTGACAGCGAGTCAACTGGATTTTGATCTTCTCCTTGATGAAAAAGCTTACACAGATATCGCTATTCCTACGGAATCTGAAGCAGCTTCTCTAAAGGCTCAGCTGTTAGAACAAATTAACTGGACGTTTGAGAAGATGAAGACTTTATTTTCCGAGGAGGCGTTGAAGAAACTCGTAAACTGGGACGAAATCAATTTTGTTCTACGTGGAGAACATTTATCAGAGAGCCATGAGCATTACAAGTCAGAACAAGAGCTTCAGGAGGTATATAGTTTGGCGGACTCCATTCACAAGATCAATCCGAAAAATCCTGAAGAATCTCCTGCTCAACAAGAGGCAAGAGCTTATATAAGTCTAAAACTAAGACATTACGTTAAGAGACTATACGCAGGTTTTCTAGAGCAAATCAAATTAAATGAGTACGGGAGAGTCAACAATTTGGAAGACCATTTCACGAAAGTGATCCTTGAATCCCGATTTGATGGCAAAGCCTGCACTGAGGAAGTTCTCAAGGTCATTACTGACGACATGGTAAACTACTTCTTCAATAAGAGGATCACTGTCAGCCCTCTCATGGGAAAAGTTGAAGGGATAGCTCACTATTTCGAAAAAGATCTGATAGATTTCAAACTCATTCCGACAGATATAGTGACAGCAGCTTCGATAGAAGGATTTGTTGTCGCATTTCTCAAGACTTGCAGCCAGCAAAAACCCGTACTAGGCCTTGGCCCGGCTAAGCGATACCTCTGTCTCGTTACCCGCACAAAAGTTGACTTTTATCTCTTCGAATATGACTTCCAGGTGTACAGCGAAGGGATTAAAGTTTTCATGTCGAATCCAAGTCTGGAAGGTGTTTTGCATCAGGCTATTCAAAAGGTGACCATGAGCATGCCGACGGAGCTCAAATCGAAGTTTACTTTCTTCCATCTCGAATATTTGGAGCCTCATTTCAATTTGGACTATAAACAAGTCTGGTTGAACTATAACGCACCAGCCGTACAAGACAATTCGATTGGTGAATTATTGCAGCTTCTGGCTTATGCAACAGTGTATATATTATTCAATCATAAGTTCGAAAGGAATGAAATGGTCATCAGCATAGACATAAAATATTTGTTCTACTTCGCGAGCATTTATCTTGATTATCAGGACTGTTTTCATCATTCTCAACCGACTTTCTGGTGGGAGGCCTTCCCATTTGGAGTGGTGCCGTACCCTTTTAGAATCCCCACTCCCAAGGCACCAAAGAAGAACGAGATGATCCCCCAGGAAAATTATGCATTAATGGCAGTCCCGAAAAAATTGAATGAAGTGAAGTATACAGCACTGTTCGAAAAGACTGTGACCTGGAAGGAGGTTCAACAGAATCAACTCAAAGAGGTCATATCGAAACTCGTTTCAACAGATTGCCTTCACTTGGACAACCTCTCATTCCTGGAAGATTTTGTGAGTTCTGATGGCAATCTTGCTCATACAGCTCAAGTGATAGGCTCTCAAGTTTCCGATTCTCTTTGGAAACTTACAAAATCGGTTGCAAGTGGTTCTCATGATACGGAAAAGCCGCATCAATTGAAAGTAGTTGAAGAAAATAAGCTTCTTTTCTTTATTTTCTCGCAAGATGTACACATTCCGATCCTAATGATCGTGTTGGATCAACGAGAAAAGAGAATATTGTCCTTTATCCGTGAATCTGCGGCGAATACCTGGACTCAAGATCATACAACAGCATTGCAAAAATCCTTGGAGCTTTCTCTCTCAACGTCCCTGGATGGATATAGCAGCATTCATGTGAGCTGCTTGTTCACCAACGAAGCTGTCGAAACAATTTTTGAAAAGTTCTACTTCCCGAAGGTGCATTTGCTTAAACACTTTGAGAATCAGAGCGCTATCTGTTTCTCTCAAGGCGAAAGAATTATAATTACTGAGGAAGACATTCAAGCCGCTTTTTGCAAGTTCATTCATTTGAATATGCTTGTGACGAACTCGGATATTTATAGAGCCTATAAAGCCTACTATCAAAAGCTTCTCGAGCCCAATTACACATTCTTCATCTTCCCAAATAATTGGAAAATGAATGACTTTACAAAAGCTCTCCAGCAAATGCATCATACTCTCTCTTCAGGAGTTCCCTATGTTTATTCAGCTTTTGCCTTCGACAGTGTTGCTGGAAATAACGTCTATTACCTGATATTTACCGAGAAGTCGGCAAGCAAGGAATATACTGAAAGTAAATCGAAAGAAAAGATTCCTTTCTATCACCTGGAAATTTTCTCACTACACTCTAATAATTCAGATGACGACGTTGAAATTGTCAAAGCAGCTATGACCTATTTTATGTACAGCCTCAATTTCGAGGTTGCGATTGATAATTTGGATAAGGTTAACTCTGAGGCCTGCATCCTTCTCAATACCAAGTACCAAGAAACGCTTATAACGGTTGCCTTTTTAAAAGAAAGGAGACAATTAAATGCGGTTCAAGCTTTCCGGTTAATAGCTTCCTCGAGCCTTGCTCATTATACAGAGATTAACAATCTCATTTCACAAGTGGATCTCAAAGGCGCAAAGAAAAAAGACTCGACTGCAAAGGAAATTGTGTCCAAGAAGCTCGAAGAAACGAAAGAACCAGAGAAGAATCAACTATCATTGAAAGATATAGCTTACGTCGAAGGTTTCCTTGGTGATAAACAGAAAAGACATTCTATCTCAGAGGATTTATCACAACAGGTCGTAAAAAAGCTAGAGAGCGGGGAGCTAAAGCAGGATTTCTCTACTGTCTTAGAAAATTACTGTGATGAACTAAACCTAGCTATTTTTAGATCCTCAACCTTCTACTATTGCTGGAGCCAAAACTCGCTAGAGAAAATGCTCAAAGCTGAAGAGGACTTCGAGGTCAACGTTGAGTCAGCATGTGAAAGCCTAGCGAAACAAGTTTCTGACACACTCCAAACTCGAGCTCCTCAGAATATAGCCACGAATAACACATGGAACTTATGCTTGTTCATGGTCATCCCTTATGATAAGTTCCTCGAGTATGGCCAGCTTGCCTGTATCAGCTTCAGACCGGATCAAGCACATCCTTTCACCTTATACTTCCTTACTAATGATAAAGAAGAGTTGGATGTTAAAATTCCTCAGAAGATTGAGCTGATTCTTAAGAAAATGAGAGAGACTTTCAAAGATAAGCTTTCACCAAATGGGAAGGAAGAGCATAAGTATGTTATTGCTAAAGCTGACAAAGAAACTATAGAGAAAATTCATCAAGCATATTATCTATCCGTTTTCATTCTCATTCAATCACTGTTCAGTGACAACAAATTGAGTGATGAAAACAAGCCGAAAAGCATTACTACACTATCGATTAACTCTTGCAAGATTGTAGATGTGTTGAATGAGCAAGCTCATATCATCTTCAGAGGTGAATTATCACTCTCGGAGCTCAGAACTCAATACAACAGCATCATAAAAATTTTTTCGGAAGTGTCATCTTTCATAAAATCTCCCTGCCTCATGAGCTTCCCAACGCACTCGTTGACTGTCAGTGGCATGGAACAATTGCCCAAAGTGATAAAAGATTTGAAAAAGCAGTTCCTTACGAACTCTGCGCTGACTTATTTCTACTTTGCTTTCAATGTTATTTTCAAAAAAGGGATCAGAAACTATATTTCCGTCTGGAAAAGATTAGAAAAGAATGAAGTCAGCGTTACCTTATTCACAAATGAGCAAGAGAAGCCTGATTCAATTCTCGATCTGCTTGTACAAGGATACTTGGTTGAGAAGCATGAAGAATTCGATAAAATTCTGAGGGTAAGAGATGTAACCTGCCACTATGGAACGGTCGCGCACAGTCTTTTCTCTCAGTATCTTGACATCAGTATATATGTCATGGCTTACTTGGTGTGCAGCAAAGAGACAGCTCCTACAGAAGCCATCTCTTTACTAGCAAACTCAGCTTTCTTTTTCGTCAATGAGTTTAGAGAATTTGAAAAGAAAAGCCGCTCTCTTTTGGCTCCTCCCGCTGATGTCAATGAGCATGCCGGGACCGATCTTCCATAAGAAACCTGCTCTAAATAACAAGTTATATCTTTATCTTTCGCGATAGTTGCTTTCATAGTTATTGAAAAATGAAAAATCAATGTGAACAATGTATATTTCAAAATAAATTACCAACACACAAAAACACAACCGAGCACTGAGAGCTCAGTCTAACGTTAGGTTGTATATTTCAAAACTCAAAATCAAAAATTTAGAAAGAGATCAGGATTAGTAAAGCTCTCAATATCTGGAGTACCACTATGCCTCAGCTTTATTTTATTGACATTCCTCTTTTTTATTGTGATTTTGTGTTCAGTAATTCAGCTACTTTGTTCTAGCCACGATCAACACTAACAGTTTGGAATTCTTCTGAGAGCAACTTTTCAGACAAAGGATTTTGTAATACCCTAAATCGTTACTCTATCATAAAAGCTATAAATACAAAATAGCTTGAATGCATATTTTGCTTTCTCCCAAATCCCAACTTACCTATCATGTCAAGGATTATCTTAACCTTATGCTGTATTAAATTTAGAATTTGATTATTCAAACTAATGCAAATGAATGGAAAACAAACCAATAATCTGTCTATGTAGTAAACTTCGCTATCACTATGAAAATTAATACTTTATCACATGCTTTTTCCAAGAAAATTGCTGAAAGGACAGGTATAACTCCTCAAAAATTAAAATCAGCAGCATCTTTCTCTTCGACCCATTTGATTCTCTTTCCTTCTTCCCAGACTCCATATTTGACGCTTCCATCCGCAGCTATATACTTTCCTTTTCCGTGTTGCTTTCCGTTCGACCACATGCCCTGGTACTTTCTTCCATCAGCCCAGATGTAAGTACCAAACCCATCCTTTTTATCATTGACATAATCTCCCTCATATTTACGACCATCAGCCCAGGAGTATGAACCCTTTCCATGCATATTATTATTTAGCCACTCTCCTTCATAGCGACGACCGTCAATCCATGTATAGACACCCTAGAAGCAACAACTATATTAATTAAAAGAGAAAGCAGACTCCTTACGTATCCAGTAATCTTGTTATCTCTCCATTCTCCAACGTACTTTGATCCATCGCTCCATACATAAGTTCCTTGGCCGTGCTTTTTTCCGTTTTGATAGTTACCTTCATATCTAGATCCATCCGTCCAGGTTTCGATACCAAAACCGTCTTGTAAATCATCCTTCCACTGGCCTTCGTATTTAGCTCCATTGACATGAGTGTAAACACCGTATCCGTTCGCTTTATCATCTTTCCATTGACCTGAATGAAAATTTTTTGAGTGAAATAAAGCAATTCAATTTAGATTTTACCCTCGAAGATATCGCCGTCTACATGATAAAATTTGCCTTTGCCCTGCGCTTTATTATTCTTCCATTCACCTTATATTTTTTGAGTAAAGCAAAATGAGTGAGAATTACCTTCATATTTTGCTCCATCTGGCCATGTCTGAATACCGAATCCATCTCTCATGTTTCCAACCCACTCGCCCTCATAGACTGCGCCCGAAGAAAAGGTATAAGGTGGTCTCTTCTCTCTTTGTTGATTAGTAGCTCCGCCAGCTAAAGAGTTGGAAAAAATGAGCTCTTGGCAAGTTTGGTTAAAGTACTTGTCGTGCTATTAGCCATTGTTCCAGATTTCGCGAAATATTTGCTTCTTGTTTTCTGAAATAATAATGGTTAAACCCATCAAAAGTGTTGGTTTGGATTATTACGACTTCAGGATGTGCCTTGCGGACTTTGTACCCACGATATACAGACTGTATTTTGATTATTTTATCATATTTAGAGTTGTACTGGCTCAGCAGAGCTTGATTTCGAAGCGGATCAGCAGTTTTCTGACCACTCTATTATATTCTCGTTTACAATCGAGATGCTAGAAAGATTGGAGTTACCGAAGACAGGTCCATCTCGCTTTGGTGGCTGTCTTTGTTGCAAGGCTTGCAATTCATACAGGTGGAAGTATTTCCCATGAAAAAGGTTCAAAAGAATTATAGGGTGCCTGTTCGTTAGCTTTAACTTAGTTTAATTATATTCTAAAATTTCATATTAATGAGTTTGTTTTCTTATTTAAACGATTCACTTAGATAGTCAATGATGTTTTCAATGAGCCGACGATTTCACAAAAGAGCGCTCATTAACTCTACGATTATTATTAATAAGTGATTGACCAAGTTTTTTTGGGGTTGCTAAGCCATAGAAACTTTTCGACAGGCGCATCTGAGGTTAGAGCTTTCATTGCACCATATTTTCTATTGCAGTTGCAGATTTGCATAAATGATGTTACTCAAGGAACCATCTAGTATCAATGACAGTACAATATTAATCAAAGATTGTTTTCATTATCTAAACCAGACTTGAATTAAGCGACTATTGAAAATTGTTATTGCAAATTTATTATTATTCTCACTCCCGGTATTTGCAAAAAATCTGGAGTTTGTGAATACTGAAATTCATCATTCCAAAACTTATAAATAATATTAACATTTTTCAAATGGAAGTTATGCTCTCAATAAACACATCGCCAGCATTAATTCAAATTCACTTTAGGAGAGATTAAAATCGAGAAGTAATCAAGCGATACGTTTCCCAAATGCTACAATTTTTTAACTAATTACATGAAGGAAATTGGTACCCAATGCCCTGACCTGAAGTTTTAGGTCATCAGAGAAACTTTCTAACCTAAAAAATATTTGAATTCTCATTGAAACGCAAGCAATGTGTTAATTTGCTACCGTTTTGGGACTGGAAATAATAAATTAATTTGAAGGAGAAGCTTTTCAAGACCAAAAATAGAGAATTCTAATGGCTGATTTGGAAGGCAATATTCAATTTGGTGCTGGTACTACTACAGGCTTCGGCGGAAGCTCTAACAATCAGCAAGCTCCAGCTGCAGTTCAGTCTGATCTCGCCGATCAGAATACGTTAGATGAGCCTGTTTCCGTCACTCTCGTAATTTTCCTCTCAGAAAGCATCCATTAACCAGATTACTCACAGAAACGAGACCTTGGCATGATCGCTTACAAGCTGAAGTACGTTATGAACCCTAAAGCCAGAGATGAGGGAGCAAAAGAACTTCGAAACTGTATACTATTCTCATAAAAAGAACGTCGAAAAATAACAATTTGATTCAAAGGGGATTTATGGGGTCCGCTTCTTATCTGCCTCTTGCTTGCAAGGTACTTTCAACTCTTTCTGAGCTTCTATAACGCGAAATGTGTGTAGTTTGTTGAGTCTTAGAGCAGCTGAGAATTCACAGGTCATTTTTGGAACTATCTTCGTGATTATTTGGATCGGAGCCTGCGTGTTAACCCTCAATACTAAGCTACTTGGAGGCAAAATGTAACAAAAGTGTTGAATCTTCTTGCTACAACTAATTAAATTTCATTAGCTCCTTCTTCCAGAGCGTTTGCGTGCTCGGTTACTGCGTGTTCCCAATTTCTGTGGTCGCTTTCGTGTTGTTCATCCTCCACTGGTTCGTTAATGTGCCACTCATTATTTCACTGATCCTCAGTGGTGCGGCATTCTTCTGGTCCACTCTCTGTAACTTTTCAATTAAGCCAAGATTTTTCTAACAAGCATTTCGACTCTTAGCTTCTGTTGGATTCATGAAGGCTCTCGTTAATGAGGAAAGAAAGCTTCTTGCAACTTATCCAGTGCTTTTGTTCTACCTTTACTTGAGCTGGTTCACCACAATCGCTGGCTCAGATAGCAAATAAGAGACTATTACTTTGACATATTTTCTAAGAGCATTACATTTTCGAATTTGCGATTGAATAGAAACCCTTAAGATTAAGAAATAGCCAAACATGATATATATGTTGCAAACACTCAGAAAAATTTAACAATGATTCTGCAGGGAAACTTCGATCTCAAAGTCTCGATTTAAATCTTATTTCCAAAGTCAAGTCAGATAGATGACAATGATTTTAGAAAGATTTTTATTATTATCATCCAAAGTGAAGAAACTCTTCTTCGCTTTTCAATCAAGAGACAAAGCTGAAATCCAACATAGAAACTCAAAATTCTTTTCAGGCACAGTTTTATAGGTATTTTTACTGTGAAATTGAATATTCATTCAAAAGACTGATTCAATACTCCCGGCATAATTTCTTGTTTTTGTGTCTCTCAATTATCTTAGTATTGATATCTTTTGATTTAACTCTATCATCGAAGTGAACTCCTTTGCTAGCAGAAATACATTCCACTAGTGATTTCTCTTCTCCATTGTTTTTTCAAGAAGGAAACATTTTCAGATGTCAAAATCCAAAAAAGAATAATTGAGTGAATCACCGTTCATTTATTTTATTTCAAAGAGAACTAATCTACATGCTTTCAAAAAATATTCTCAAGCGTGCATTCTCTACAACGAAGCTCTCTAGAGACTCAAATCAGGCTCTAGAACTTGGCAAATTCGCTATTGATTTCTTGCAGCATGGTAAACCTAGTCCTAAAGTCATTGATCGAGTGAAACTTTTCCACACCGATTCTGTTATTTGCGGAGTCTCCGCTCTTGCTCTTAAAACTAACGCTCCTTCTCTCCTCAAAGACGAAGCTCTTTCTACTTCAAGAACAGCGAAGGCAATTCGTGCAAAGCCAGGACACGCTCGAGTTTTCGGGAATCTGAATCTTTGTGAGGTCGAAAAAGCCATCGCCGCAAACGTTTCTGCTGTACGAGAGTGGGACTCCAACGGCACGGTGTTCGGTTTCAATGAAAAGATTCCAGGGCACCAGGCTGGTGAGTTCGGTCACAATGATTTTTATCCAGTGGTTATTGCTGCTTGCCATCACAGCACTAAGATCAATGGAGCTCAGGCCCTGAGAGCCATGGTTCTTATAGATGAGATCAGAGGAAGACTCGCTGAAGTGTTTTCTTTAAAAACTTACAAGATTGATCACGTTGTGCATGGAGCGATTGCGTCTGCGGTTGTCTATGGTGCTCTGGTAGGTGCGACACCTGAGCAAATTGAGCATGCAGTTGGCATGTTTGTTGCTCACTACATTCCATATAGAGCCATCAGAGCTGGCAAACAGTTGAGTGACTCGAAAGGTGCTTCGGCAGCTATCAGTACAGAGGCTGCGATTCTCTGTGTGAAGAGAGCTCTTAAAGGGTTTGTCGGGCCGAAGGATATTTTCAGAAATCCAGAGGCTATTTTCAGACTCAATCAGCCGACACAAGGTGAAAGTCCATTTGACATCGTCCTGTCAACTGAAGGCGACGATTTTGCTGTGATGGGAATGCATTTCAAGCTAGGACTCTATGAGCATCAATCTGCTGGGGCTATTGAAGCCATTCTGAACCTTATCTATAATCGTAATTTCTTGGAGCAGCACAAGCACGATAATATCGAGAAAATCAAGATTATTGCTTATGAGCCTGCTTTCGGTATTATAGGAGACCCAGCGAAAAAGAATCCTACCACCAGGCAATCTGCTGACCATTCTATGGTCTATATCAGTAATGAATTTGTTAATGCTAGTTATTTTTAATTTCTTTCATGAACAGTCAGCACCTTGCTAGCTAAAGCCCTACAAGACCCAGCTGCCTTAAAAGAGAAAGCCAAGTCTCTTGATGACATGTGGAAGGAATTGATACTGACACCACATGACTATAACCAAAAAGCGCTCTTTAATGAAACCACAAGAAGTCTGATGGAAAAAATCACTTTCGAGCACGGCGGACCTGAATATGACAAGAAATATCCTGACGGCATCCCTACTAGTGTCCAAATAACTCTCAAATGTAAAGTTATTGAATTACATCGTGAACTTATAAAAAATTATGCTAGCTGGCGAGGTTCTTGACAGTGGATTGATAATGTATCCTTCTGGACATGCAAGGTAATATTTTCTTTCGAGAAATCAGTATAAGATTTGTTTTCTCACGCGATGCTTAGAAACACAACAGCCAATCTGAACGACATTCTTGAGAACAAATTCAAAGTCCTTGGCGGCTTGGCGCTTGACCCTAGAGAACTTGATCGGTAACTTATACTTATGAACGCCATCCTAAAGAGATAATTCTTTTCATAGGTTCCTGACAAAACTTAAAAATATTGAAAACCTGACTGGATTTGATTTGCAAACATTATACAGCTGCAGAATAAAATACGTCGAAAAACCTATTGATGTTTAAAAATTTTCGTATTTCTTCACGAATAATGTTGATTCTATATATAACCTGTGTTTTCTCTCTGTTTTTTCTCTTTAGACCTTAATGTCTGTCTGACTTTGGCAAACTATTAAAAACACTCTAAGTATTCACATTCGATCGGGATTTAGACCTTAGCACCTAATATGTCATGCTGAAGACATGGTTGAGTAGAATATTCACAGTCTTTTATTTTCATCATTCATATCCTCTTTTCAATAATCGTCATATACAGTAAAATTAGGATATAGGAGCCATCACAAACAATTCATAGAATTTTGCTTAGACAGAAACAGAAGCGGGTTCTTGACTCATTTGATTCTTAAAATCGAGATAGTCCAATTGTCTTGAATAATGGCCTTTGTACTCATGCAAGCGAATGACTTTTTCTGTTTCTACGTTCGAAGTGTTCGTCATGAGACTTGAATAGTATTTAGAAGAAGAGTTTTTCGCTTCTGTCTCGTATCGGAAATCATAGAATCGTGGATAGATTTGGAACGTAGGAGCATACCCCAAGTTGAGACTCAATTTGTTATAAAAGTTGACATCAAACTTGGAATTGCTAGCATCTTTGAAATACATGTAGTGACTCAGTTTGTATGGCTGACGGCGTACATTGAAGTACAGAAAATAACGCTTGCTCTCGGCATCATCGGAATGATATCGAGAAAGTAAAGTTTTTGTACCTTCGGTTAGATTTTCCTGATTTAGAGCTTGGTCTTCGGCAAAGAATTCATTATTTCTGTTTCTGGAGTTCTGGTTCGAGTCGTCAGGTCCTAGTGACGAGGTTTGAGAGGAAGCATTAGAGAGTAAGAGGTACTTTGAGTGAACATACTTTGTCGAAATCTCAACTGCAAATTATATTTTAATTTTGGGCTATTCAGAGAACAGTATCAAGAGGTAATAAGGATATATGCCGCCTCTACATTCAAGGATTTCATGATGCAAGATGAGCATAAAGAAAATAAAATCTGCAAATGCGAGAAGAATTTAGAAAACTCTGCAAGAAAGCGTTTCAAGAGGTGTGATAGTGATAGGACTTGCTTGCAACCATACAACAAGATTTGTCAATTTCCAAGAATCAAACTGGATACCACAGAATACAAGAAATCCGGTAATATCGTAAAGCTATCATTTTGATGTTGAATTTGATAAAATAGATAGCAGTAGCGAGATACATGCATGACATTGCAAAAAAAATAAAATAAAATAATGAAAGTGAAGCGAATTAAACCAATATCAATAATATTAAGTTAGACTCAGAGAAAATATAAAAGACCTACTCTAAAGGATTAGTTTGGAGTATTGCACATCTTTACTCGCATAAAATAGTAGACAGGATCAAATAAAATCAAATTATTAACTTCGTCTCATCCAATATTTGGATGAGAGAAAAATCCAAATACTCTGTAACTGCCTGACTCGCAAAGTTACCGAATTCGTTTAGCATATAAGGTAAGGCTGAAAAATGGATTAAATGCCTCCGCATATTGGAGACATCCAATCCTTTTCATTACATTAGCTGTTTTGAAATTGCATAGGGAATAAGGGAAAGAAAAATATGCATATCTCGGCAGAAATTTTTCGAATTAATTCGGTGTTGCTCTCGACCCTTTCTCGATGCCTTTCGAGTTGATATCAATATCATTTTGTTTGAAGCATATTGGAAAATAGAATTGCAGTGACATATCATCTTGGAGATAAATTATAAGATTGATGGAATTGAGAAAGTACCGAGAGGGGTTTGAAGGCTTCTAATGATTTGCTGAGTATTCAAAATAAAAAATCACCCTCAACACTCCAAATCTAGAGATTAATCGGTTTTAGTTTCAAAATTAAATTGGCTCCAAAAAATTTAGATACTTGTTTGTTCTTCAAATATTCAATGTCAATTAGCTCTGACACAATGGATAATAAAACTACTTACTCTGAACATCCGCAACTGTCTGCAAATCTCAAATGCAATCACGAAGAAATTTCGCACAACGCAGGGAATGATGATTCCAGAACGACGTCACAAAAAAAGAAAGTTCTCAACACTAGGAAAGTTCCTCCTTCAATTTCAAAGGAAGAAACCAAAGAAGACATACCACAACAGTGTGATGATGTCCTGCCGAGTAAAATAAAGCAAGCACGAGCTCTACTTGCGAGTATTGAAGCAAATGCAAATAATGTCAAGAAAGTAAAGCCAAGAGTCTCATCTCAGCTTGCACCGGCAAAAAATGAGAACGATTTTGATAAAGGAGAGCAAGATTATACTAAAGCGAAAAACCTTAGACCTGCAAATGAGAGTGCCAAAAAATTGTCAATTGATTTGGGCAGAATTTTAAAAGCAAAGCAAGCTTTGCTACAAGCCAGTGGACTCTCATCTATAAAGGAGTTGGTACTCAATAAAAAAGAAGCCCCTCAAGTAGAAAAGATCAACGAGCAAAAGGAAGAAACGAAAGCTATACCTTTACCACAACAAGAAGGAAAGCTCCAAAAAATTGCAACAGAGAGTTCTCTACCAACTGGTAATCGGATCATTTTCTTGTTTACCTAAATTTACGCTAAATAGGTAATCGGATTGCAGTAAATGACTTTTCTGAGAAGCATCATGAAAAAAGAGTGCAGCCTCTACTAAGTAACCCAGTTCGAAAGAGAAATTTTGGTCAGCTTTCAATTATACCACAAAGCAACCACGAAAATGACTCGCCACTACCAGCACTCCAATTTAATAAAACTTCCAAACACAGCCAACGGAAAAGTTTTCCAAGAACAATTGCGTTCTTTGATACCAAGAGGAAGCGCTTGATTAAATTTCCAGTTTTCGATGAGAGAGATTTGAAGTTTTTGTGTTCAAGCATACAACATCTGCTTCATAAAACGGTATAAATCCCTCCATCGATTGAGAATAAACGTAACATCTTAAAATAGTCAGCAGATAATGATGTAGAAACAGATGACGAGCAAATAGATCGCGCTAGCACGAAAATGTTTGAAGATTTGTTAGCAGGCTTAAGTTATCAGTGCATCCCTGGACAGATGTTCAGACCAAGGTACTTCAAGGACCCGAAAAATCCAAAACGACGAGTGATGTGCTATTCGAAAGTCTTAACAGAAGGTCATAAGAGAACAAACTACCATGCCATGAATTCTACAAAAGAAAGTTATGGCCGAGCATTATCATCTGCAAGTACAAGCGCTCGCTCACACTCGTGGGGAAATCACAAGGATTTTGATGAAAAATATCAGAGTCCTACATTCGGTGGTTTAAGAACTCGCTTAGGTCGACTTATGCAATCACTATTCTCACTAAAAGAATAGTTTGTATGCAAAGAAGAGAGTAACATACATCTCAATATTTTCTAAAATTGAGCGTGATTAGTAGAAACAAGGGAGTATAGGCAAGCTCACTGCTCCTTGTTGTGTTTATGAGTAGAGGTTAATATATATATTTATAAGATCTATTTACTATCTGTAAATTGCCGCTGAAAAAAAAGAGTTTTAGAGCGTGGAGGTCAAAACTCAATTTATAACTCACCAAAAACTCTCTCTTTTCGCTTTCTCTTGATCCAAATAGTTGATATAGCCAAACTCGGTGCTGAAAAGTTGATGCCATAGCCTCACAGGTCTTCGGTTTTGAGTGGTACGATGAACATGAGGTGCAGGCATTTAGCAATGATTTTTCACTTACGGCTAGTTTCATTGCTTCTAATTGATATGAATTATGATTTAATATATATATCGTAATGGTTTATGCATATGCTAATATAGCGCAATTCTGAGCAATACAAGGCACCAGAGGAAAATTCTATTTGTCTGAATAGCAAATCCTATTGTATGTTCCCGCTACCTGCTTTCTTCTGCAGGCAAGTTATTAGTTTACTTCTCATTATAAAACCGGTAGAAGGCATTTTGTCTCATTAATTTTTATCCACTTTAGCTTCCAGAAAAACTGAGAATTTAATTGAATTTTCTATTATCCGTAGATTTGTTTTGAGTTACAATAAATTACTGTGTTCTTCGAGAAGTCCCAAATAGGACTCTCTCAGGAGTTCTCAACTGTCAGAAAAATATGATACTCCTTAACAGTTGTCCTCGCCCTGAAAATTAAATACTCCTTAAGAAAAGCCCGCTGATCGCAACCGCTATCCAAAAAAGAATTGGTTCTGTATTTTGCTATCTGAAAGAATCGTGTGACTAATTGCTAGTTTGCCCGATTTAGCTCAGGAACAAGCTTGCCTTTGCTAAATTTATGGGAGGGACAGCTGATAAGATCCTTGTTCCAATTCTCGAAACGAATAACTATTATAAATACAAACTTTGATCAATACCAATTTGATTGCTAAAGATTTTTATTGCTTGAATGGAAAGTAGAACAAGCGGTCTCAGTCTGACTCAAGTATGCTTCTATACCCAGCGAAAAGTAGAGTTTGGCCAAGCCCTGTACGTTTGTGGAAGCATTCCTACACTCGGTGAATGGAATCCCCGCAACGCTGTAAAATTGGAATGGAGCAAAGGGGATAACTGGAAAAAGAATTTATTGCTTCCTGTTCCTTCAGACATCGAGTATAAGTTTATAGTCACATCCTACGATCAGGAAAATATGCGTGAAGTTTATTGGGATGAAGGCCCTAATCGGAAGATGTCACTATTTCCACACTCCAATGGGTATTCAGCTACAAAGAGCATCAGTGTCATGTCTTTTAATATTCGGGGCGATCACGAGGGAGATGGAAGTAACAGGTGGCAATATCGCAAAGATCACGTTGCTAATACGATAAAGCTATACGGCTGTGATTTTGTCGGAGTACAAGAAGCTTTGTTCCACCAACTGATTGATTTATCCTCGATGTTGCCGACGTATATGTGCTATGGGAGAGGCCGAGGCGAAAAAACTGAATCTGGAGAAGCTGTCCCGATTTTTTATCTTCATGATAAATGGGAGTTGGTGAAAGGGAATACATTCTGGCTCTCTGATATGCCTGAGATCCCGGCATCAACGACGTTTGGAAATGTGACTCCTCGTATCTGTACCTGGGCAATTTTTAAAGAAAAATTCAGTAAGGAAGAAGTTTTTGTAATAAACGCGCAGCTTGATAACTTGAATGTGAACTCTCAAAGAGAATCTGCTAAGCTTTTATCACGTTTCATCAACACGATCTCAGTTGACTTTAAGAAGATAATACTAACCGGAGATTTCAATGTAGATGAGGATGATGTATCTATTGAAATAATAAAGGGAGATGGAGTTAAGCTCAGAGAGGCACTTGCTGACGTAGTTCCTGAGAAAAAAGATCGAAGAGAGAAAGGAACTCTGCACTATTGGACAGGAGCTAAAGACAGCATCAGAATCGATTATATCTTTGTAAGTCCCGCTCTGAGGACAAAGGATTTCAAAATAATTTATGATAACATCAAAGGAAAATATCCTTCAAATCATTTTCCGATTGTCGGTGTGTTTACGACTTGAGTAGTTAGTTTTAGGGTTGGTCTGGTATAAAGCCTCTGTTGCTGAGACATTTCGATATCACATATTTACAAACTCTTCTTAATTATTCTAAAACTTATGAGTATATATCCCAGTACTTTGCATGCTGATTGTAGTTAAAAGAATAATCATCGTAAGAGAAGAAGAAAGAGAAAAATGGGGAGAAATGCTAAATGATGGAAATATTAGATGAGAAATGTTATAATATGTGTCAACGAACGCACTCGATCATGAACAGTTTCACCAGAGTCAGGTTAGAAATTCCCAGCAATCGATAATTCGTTTTGAATATATGGAGCATTTTTGGGTGACACATTCTCAGAAATCAATTTATGATATGCTAGGTGGAGGGATTTAAAATTTTGGAGTATCAACACACAAAACATACATATTTTATCAGAACCCACTATTACAGATTCTTAAATATTTTTAACATCAATAACTGTCTTTGGATCATATTTAGAGCCTTTGAACACTTCATCCTTAAAGCCTTCTCTTCTGGAAACAGGGCCTGTGAATACGGGATTACCCAGCATCCAGTTATCCAGATCAGCTACTTTCCAAACACCGAAGTTGAATCTCGCAATCCTAATTGAAAAAATCGCAGTTGTTTAGATGGAGATAGCTTCAATGATGTATTACCATTCCATGTAAGTTTGCAGCTTATATGTACTTTTGAACTTTGGAGGCGGTTTCATTTGTGTCTCAAAGATGACGGTGTGCTTAAAAGAATAACCAGTATCTTCAAATTCAACTTTTTCTTCTCCAGGAGGGAGCACTTGCAAACGAAGCGAAGATTCGACTGAAACGAGCATTCTCATCAAAACCTGTCAACCATGGTATTATAATACTTATCTCAATCAGCCATAAATTACCTTGTCGAAGTTGTCATACATCTTTTTATTTTGCTCAGGGTCAATGAAGTTTTCAGGGTTCGTGACCTCTAAAGGAGTGTAGATAATAAGACCCATATCATCGGCATCAGAAAATTTATGATAATCTTTTTCAGTTCTATTCTCGCTCCTCACGGCACTTAAGCCTTTAATTAAGGTCATATCAAGAATCTGAATATCATTTTTAATGGGTTCTCCTTTCTTTCCTGCAACATCATGATAAGCTTTGATCTACAACACAAAATATCAGATGATAGTCCATTTACTAGTTTGTTACAATGTAGCCTTGCTTGTTAAGAGTTTCGAGCCTTTTAATAAGTCTCTCAGCAAAAGATTTTTCGCAGTATTCAGTCAAAAATTCGGCGTCTTGCGCAGCAATTGAATAGATTACTCCATTATAAATCTTGAAGAGATGATTAAGGACAAGCTGCTGAGGGATTTTCTGCTCTGAGAAGATACGCTCTCCCAAGTAGCTGATTCGGTCTGGTACTCTTGGATTCATTCCGCTGAGCTTGAAGGGTAAATCAATTTCCTCTTCAAACTTTTGCTGCAGGGATTTTTCTGTGGGCTCGGGCTCCTTCACCTTCGCAATCTCATTGGGGTTCTCAAACTCCTCTCTCATTGCTTTAGGTATGTGCTGGGGGCAACCAAAAAAAAAATAAAATGAAATTAATCCAAACTTGGAAATGTCTTACTGAGAAACCGCCGGATTGGCCTGCTTCAGATGGCTTCTTCAAGAAGTCCTTTATCGAAGAAAATCTTGCGTATCGGCGAGCAAAGAGGCTAGCATGTCTCAGAGCAGGATCGAGAACACTTTTAAGCATTTCAATTCAGCCAAGTTTCCAATAAAATTATTGTAAGAATCTTGTTTCAACTAAAAAAAACACTATGCTTACATTAAAACTGGATGCTTGATACATATTTCTATTAACCAACTACAGATGAAACGCCAGCAGGATGAATTACTTTAGCGCCGAATACTCGAAAAGTCAATGTTATAAAGACAATAAATGAATTCAAATTACAGTTTTCACTAAATACCCCTGAGTATTTGCATACTTGAATTTCGCGAACCATTTTGTTTTGACATCTCTATGTCTACTTTGTCAAATTATCGAGAGGTGAAGAGCAAAGCTTGAGAATAAATTCATTTTGAATCAATTTACACTGATATATAGATATATTTATTGATTTTTAGGCCATAATAATGCCAAGGAATTAATTCACTTTACTTCTGATGGCACTTAATTAAATCTCATTCAAAATCTCAGGAGCTTACTCTTGAAACAGTTCATCAACAAATAATAAGTGAACCTCAAAAAACGAATAAAACTTGCGAAAGCTAAGTTGTAGTTGAGGTCTCTTCAAGGTAGATATTGCAACGATTCGCTACAATGCTTTGAATTGTTGATTCAATTTCGTCAATAGGTACAATTGCCGCAACTTTCAGGGCCTTTAACTCCTGGAGGAAATACTCAAGTTCTTCTTTCACTCTAAAAAGATATTTAATTTTTGCGCTCCTTGACGAAAGGAAATTACCGCTGAGCCGCTGCGCTGTCGTCGACCTCGAGACTGTTGAATATTTTTAAATAATATGTTTTTATATTCTCGAAGACTTTCGAGAAAATATCAAAAAGCTCTTCAGACAAATAAAACTCTTCAATATTCTGTGCCATTGATCTTATATCAGTTAAAATCTGCGCTGTCGACTTGGTTGGAACATTAATCTTCGCAGCTGGTTTAGTCCACTCAAGCTGTGATATATTTGTACAGTGCTGCTTGATCCTAACAAAAAAAAGAAAGTTAGTTGTTTTTCCACAAAGGAATCGAGTGGCTGATACCTATCACGCAAGATTGATGCGATTTTATTTTGAATATCGGTAATATGTGTTCTGAATAGAGATTTTACAGTCCCGATTTGGGTCTTGACAACTTCTTTATTGATGCTAAATTTCTTTTCTACAAGGTCTTGCATCGGTTCGAGTAGCATCTTCAAAAATGCAATATTTAATGATGAAAGCCCTTGAGAAAGATACAACGTGAGCAACCAGAATTTTGATAAGAAGTACCGAGAATCTTTGCTGTTATCGTTTTGATGATTTTGAATTGGACAACTCCGGCTGATAAAATCAGTTTTGTGGACATGGTATTATAGAACTAAAATTGTAATAGTATGATTAGTCTCGGTCTGCTGAGTAGTAGGAATACCTGTAGAAATTCCATTGTTTTCAAAAAGCATTCCATGGAGATTCCTTTGAATCTGTAGCCGAGGATGAGGTAGTCATAAACAATTCTGACAACTAATAGAACTGATGAGGTCAGCTTATACTTCCTCTCGCCGACGAACAGTTCATTTTTCATTATTCTCACAAACCCTGATTCTTCAAGGTTGTTTCTGCTTCTGCTCTGCTTGTTTGAAGCTGTCTTGCTTTCTTCATTTTGACCTGGCTTCTTTGGATCGTCTTCATTATCGGATCCTTGGTTGATTTCATCGAGGCTCTGCAGGCTGAGGACTTTTGACTTTGATGATTTCAAAATTTCTTCTGTATTTGAAATTTCTTCCATTTCTTCACATTGGATGTCGTGTGTTGGATCAAAAAAGAGAGTAAACACTTTCATATAGGAAAATGGAATCTCTGTAGGCTGCCACGTTTCTTCTTCTAAGTGTTGTCGCAGACTAATTGTCCTCTGTACATGATAATACTCAATGAAACCTAACAATGAATGAATAATAGTATTCGTATGATAACCCCTCAATAATAATAAATACTTCTTTCGCATTCGAGTTTTAGATGCATGAGAGGTCCAATGGATATTTTATCAAGGTAAGTTGACTTGGCTTTATTTATTGCTGATAGTAGAGTTTGATTTTCGGTTGTTACCCAAAGTGAAACTCTGCTGTGAATTTTCAGTTGTTCTTCAAAGCATTTGCGAGCTTCATCAAAAAAAGCTTGGAGTTTATAGAACTGGGCGATAGTCATGAATTCAGTTGAGTAGGAGCTGATCATCTCGGCCAATCTTTCGTTTAAATATTTGACTACCATAGCGATAGTAGAGTAAAAATCTTCAACAGTGTCTGAGATAATCCGCAGTGTAGCTTTATCCAATACTGAAAGCTCAAAGTCTCTGCTGGGTACGTAATCGCTTTCAGAAATGTAATTTTTCTCAAAGTGCTCCAAAAAGGCTGTGAGAATTTTATTGTGGAGGTCCAAGAGTCGAGACAGGAGTCGTTTATACATTTCAAAATAGAAAAGCAGGAATTTGACGTACAAATCGAAGGACATGCGCTGCTTTTGCTGCTGAGACCTGTGATTGTACCGAGCAACGTTATTACAGTAATTGTTGACAACTTTTTTTTACTCTTTAGTGGTCATGTTGCTCGTTGGTGCTCCACTTTTTTCGTCCGATGGTTTTAGACTGTCTTGATACTCGGTCATATCCTTCATGAATTGCTTATGGAATAACTTCAGAGAGTCAAGGAGTTTCATTTTAAATGTTCTATGGTTGAATTCTTTGACTTTGACAGTTTGAACAACTAAGTTTGTCAGAAATTCCTCCAGCTCAACGAAGAAGAAAAATGAGTCCCAATAAAGATAGCAATTATTATACTTTCCCGTCACGAGGAGAATCCACTAAGCTCCAAGTTACATAGTTCAGCGACTTTCTTCCGGAATCTTCAGTCATGAGGTCAGCTCCAGTTGGTAGCATTGAGAGGTCCTAAAGGATAATACCGATTGTTCTCTGAGAAAGCAAAGACGGTTTAAATACCATCATAAAGCTCTCTTCAACTATCGATGAAGCATCGAGATTTAAATTAGCGTTTTTATTATAACTCAGGACGTTGATTGCATAGGCTAGGCATTTATCAACAAATTCCGTGTTGAGATTCTTCTCCAATGTAGATCTTGCATCCACGAAAATTTTTTGCACGTTCCTGAGAAAGTGTTACTTTGGATATGAAACATTCAGATGAATACTGCAGGCAAGAGAGATTTTTCAGTTTTGTTTTATAAGTCTCCTCCGAGTTTTTAATCAGAGCGACCGCGTAATCGTAATTTGTGTTTTTAATCAATTGTTTTAATGTCGGAACTGTCTGCCTCACAACAGAGACTAATTCCAGCTAAGAATAAAATAGATTGTTACATCACCAAACTATTATTTTAGCGATACCATCTGCAACGTCCGACTTATGTTTATCTGCTTTCGTTTCATTTGTAGGATCTTGATGCTGTGGAGGTACGCTTTTTCTTTGATCTCCTTGTTAAAATTCCTTTGGTTGCAATTAAAATCTGGTTTCCCACTCAAAAAAAAAAGAGAGAGCAATACTTATGGAATTCAATCGTTTTTAGGCAGTTTTCAACTTGAATCTCCATCTCGTTTAGATTTGAAATCACGTTCATAATATCATGAAACCGGCTTGTGATTTGATAGAAAAGATTGAGCTCCACATGGTCAAGGGACTCCGTGAGCTATGTGTGGAGCAAGAAATTAACTCTCCATTATCTAAGCGCAGATTACCTCGTCTTGAATTGCTCTAAGCTGTCTCATGTCTCTTTTCAGGTAGCCAAAGTCAAATATATATTTCTCATCGAAGAAATTCGGTTTCACCAGGTTGTAGCACTTCACCAAGCTTTCCGAAATATTAATCTGCTCTTTTTCTTTCTGACGAACACTTTTGATTATTTTATTCTTCTTGTAGATATCAAGGACTTTTCTGATTTTCAGGGTATATCCAAAGAAGTCTTCATATTGCACGTTCAAAATTTCAGGGTCAATTGTAGGAGTGCCTTGCATATTAATTGTATTTAGAGCTTGGTCTACAACAGTCTCCTGAAATATTTCATATATATCATCGAGAAAAGTCGTCTAATGGGAACTTTTAGAGAGAAGGAGAGATGGCAAGAATACTTTTCTTGGAGTATTGAGGACAGAAACAATATTAGTGCTTGAATGAATCTGCATCAAGTCATTGTGAAGATCCAATCGATCGTCATCTCCAGCATCCGGCTGACTGTGGGAGTAACTAATGTGGAGGTTCGAGAGGTTGTTGGAGTGATTGCGTCGCTCACCTCTCTCCGTGAGACTTGCGTTGACACCGGGGTCATCTTCACGCTTTCGGAAAAAGTTCAGTATACCGTTCATAATTTTACTTAAAAATGATATGTATTGTAGAAAACTCTCATAATCTATATTACAAAGTATATGAAACATTCTTCCGTCGCCTGAAGCAAAATATTTCGTCTTCTGCTTCGATGAATTTAGGAATGCTCTTGATGTTTAAAAAAGAAGTGAAATGATAGAGTTATTTTTTCATGAAATTAGCGATTCTCTGGCGATAGACAAACTTCCTCCATGATTTCGAAATGTTGAAAAGTTATTTTGTGTCTTGTTTGTTTACAGGTGGACTGTAGACCCTTAATTTTTTGTTCTGAGCTCCTGAATATGTCGGAGCATTGTTTTTTTGAACATTGGTAATCTATGTGTTGAGAAAATTTCATTTGTTAGAAATCACTGTACAAACCGGATTCGATGATCCCATGACAATAAAGGCTATGCAGTTGAAAGGGGCAATTGGTTTAGAATCCTGACCTAATGATTCTTTTCACAATTTCTCAAGTGAAATCTGAGTGGTATTTGATGTAGGTATTTAAAAAAGAAATTGAAGGAAGGTTTCCATACTTTATAGAAAATATTACCACCAATCCTCCGAGCCATATGATATTATTCATAGCCGAATATTGCGTGTGTTATCCCGTGAAAGAGTGTTTCGGAAATATTAGATTCGGATTTATATTAGGAAGTTCGACCTAATTTGTTCCGTTTACTAGTTCTTGCAAAGTGTTTTAAAAAGTTTTTGCTATGGGAGGTCAAGAATCCAAACCAAATGTTGCCAAGTACGGGCAAATCTTTATGAAGACTGAAAACCCATATTATATGTCAGGGGAAACCGTGAAGGGAGCGATATATTTAAATCTTATCTCTTCATACCCAGGAAATGAGCTTACTCTCAAAATTCTGGGAAGAGAACGAGTCAACTGGGCTGAAAGAAGACCAATTAATAACGTTTCCTCTGATGCTCAAGAAGAAGACCCAAGTTTCGAGGAGTTCGACGCAAATAAAAGCAAAATTCTTACTAAAGCTCCAGAAGACCTCTTCGAACGTTCAGACAAAAAAGTAATCATCAAGTTTAAAGTACCGATTCACAGGTGGCAAGAGGAGACAGTTCCTCCAGGCCAATATACTTTTCCGTTTTGTTTCATAATCCCATATGGTGTGCCCGGGAGTTTCTATCACATAAGCCAGCATTTCAGAGTGGAAATTAAGTACAGTCTATTAGTGAAACTGGCTCCTCTGAAGCCAGAGATCCCGCCTTTGCAATATGAGCATGAATTTTTTGTCAAAGAACACGTTGGCGGAGAAATTAAATCACTTTCAAAAGAAATCGCGCAGGATGTTACCTCATGCTTCTGTATTAACAAGGGAAATTTTACTGTCAGAGCATTAGCATCTAAAAACGCTTTCACTCCTGGAGAAACAGCCACTATAAAGATAGAGTCAGATACCAGATTTTCTCAAGTTCCAATTCTTCGCTTTCATTGTACATTGAAGCAAAAAATCACAGCCAAAGCTGCTACCTATCATGAAACAAAAGAAAAGGAACTGATTCTAGGATCCAATCTCATCGACGGTGTCGATGTACGAAGTAGAAATGTGGGCGATGATGCTCAAGTGATCACCTTCCGCATACCTGAGTCAAATGACGGGAATAAACCCTCACTTAATGATGAGAGAAAGATTTTTAAAACTGACAATCCATCTACAACGCGTCGGATGCTAAGTCCATCCTGCAAAGGGCAAGCGATTGAATGTAACTATTATTTCGAAATCGTCCCAGAAATACCAAGACAAACTTGTGGGAGACCAGTGAGGAGTATCCAAATTCCTTTTCAAGTATACGCTCCGTTGCTTGCCGTAGATGAGCCGATGATTAATATCCCTCCAAATTGGAAGCCATTGGAAATGCCTGTCATGAATTTTGCTGTGCCTAGCAGCATCTCAAATCTTAATCCTTTATTTCTTTCCTTCGGGGACAATAATATGAAGGCCACGTCAAACCAAAGTCCAGAAAAAGAAAAGTACAATCGTTACTCTCTCATGACTTCGCCAGAGCCAACGAAACAGTACTTTAATAGAGACACCTTTGGTGTTGTTCCATCGATGGGTTCATTGCATCACCACCATCGTGTTTCGAGTAGAGGCTCGTATCAAGTCGACATAAAGGAATCTCCAATGAAGTGAGATGTAGCCAGAAAGGAAAATAAACAATGATACATAAAATATGTGTTCAAAACATCAGTAGTAAGTTATAACTGGTTATTTCACAATATGTAACACAGATGAGAAATCATTCTTTGAATCCAAAAAACCTTTTTGAACAGATAAATTTTTGAACATACCACATTATCGATCACAGAATAAAATAAATATGCGGAGAAGATGTGAATAACTTCTGTTCGATAGCACTTTTCAAAAGCTTTTTGAAAAATTATGTTTTGAAGAGAAAGGCAGGTAGCAAACTTAATCTAATTTCAAATACCCGTGGACTATCAGCTCTACATAGTAAGCGAAATAAGACTTCCAATTTTACATATTCTCATAGCTGTAAAGTTAAGGGATGGTTGCATTTGATGGAAACTAGTTCCTTAACGACTTGACATACTATTACAAAATTGGACATTATGAGTCTCTTTATTCGGAAATCGAGACACAGAAAGAATATTTTCACTCAAGCAGCGTAAATATGGCTATACCTGTTAGGAATCAGTATCCCCTTACTGTTATTTGTCCATGGCCATAGAAAGAATGTTCCTATTTTTATAGCAAGGTGGGTTTATAAGCGTGATTCTACAGTAATCTAATCGAGCCGGCTTATTATCAGACGCAAACGAAATAATTTTAGAATAATAATCGAAAACTAAATCTAAATCTAGATACTTCCTAAATGGAATCTGAGAAAAAAGAACAACAACCTCAACCAGAGGCACAAGCGCAGGCTGAGAAGAAGGAGACCCAAGAACCTGTGAAAGCTGGCGAGGAAACCGGAGAAGCTGGAGCAGAGGGCACCAAGATCTCAAAAAGCCAGCAAAAGAAATTAGAGAAAGAAGCTAAAAAGGCTGCTCAAAAGCAAGCAAACGCCGAGAAGGAAAAGGCCAAGCAGCAAGCTGCAGAAGGTGACGACCCTCTTAAAGATAACTATGGCGATTACGACCTTTTGAACGATGCCAAGATCACTGACCGAAAATGGACTCCTGTTCATGATATCGATGACTCATTCATTGGAAAGGAAGTCCTCGTCAGAGCCAGAGTTCACTCTTCCAGAGTTAAGGGAAGCTTGGCTTTCTTGGTCCTTCGTCAACGCCACTCAGACATCCAAGCTGTTGCTTTCGTTACAAAAGACGTTGTATCGAAGCAGATGGTTAAATGGATTGACGGTATTCCAAAGGAAAGTATCGTCGATGTCTACGCCGTTGTTTCCAAGCCAGAGCAAGAGATCATTTCTTGCTCTCAGAAGGTCGAATTACAAATGAGAAGAATCTATGTCGTCTCAAGAAGTGTTCCTCTCCTTCCTTTCCAACTTGAAGATGCCTCTCGCAAAGTCAACCCTGAAGATGAAGAAGGCGAATATGACACCCAGAAACAACCAGAGGCTCAAAAGGATAAGCCTGTCGAAGAGTCTAAAGAACAACAGATTATTGTAAGCTTAAAGACTAGACTCGATAACAGAATTATTGACTTGAGAACAAAAGCTAACCAAGCTATCTTCCGCGTTGAAAGTGGTGTCTGCCAACTCTTCAGAGAGTTCCTCTACACTCAAGACTTCGTTGAGGTTATGTGCCCAAAACTGATCTCAGGAACATCAGAAGGAGGTGCCAACGTCTTCACCATTAAATACTTCGGACAAGATGCTTGCTTGGCTCAATCACCACAGCTCTACAAGCAAATGTGTATCATGGGTGACTTCGATAGAGTCTTCACCATTGGTCC